>Ga0307991_1000570_pt1 | contig 26629 bp, 25 predicted proteins | sample EllFjometagen131_FD_203146 | JGI IMG/M metagenome (GOLD analysis project Ga0307991, IMG submission 203146) | Marine microbial communities from Ellis Fjord, Antarctic Ocean - #131 | ecosystem: Environmental > Aquatic > Marine > Unclassified | place: Southern Ocean | collected 2014-10-08 | reverse complement strand
GGTTCCTAAGGCGATGGCATTACCAGAGGTTGTCAGGATTAACAAACCATCACCGAATGAAAGTGATGCGGTGATACACTAAATTATTGATGGGGGGGTGTCTCATTTTCATTGACACGTTCCGAAAGATGATGAATGATGAAGAAAAGAGTCAGGATCGATTTGAGCCTGAGTTAACAGCATTTAGCCGACGAGTTGTGAGGATTGACATGAAATCGCATTTCGAGGACTTGCAGACCAAAAGGGAATTTAAATCAAGTGAGAATAAGTATCGTATTATCCTTGACAATATGGAAGAGGCCTACTTTGAACTCGACCTTAAAGGAAACTTTACATTCTTCAATGAGGCAACAAAGGAGATGCTAGGTTACTCGGTGGATGAACTGGCGCAGGTGAGCTACCGTGATTATCTCCCCTCGGAAGCAAGGATCATGTTAGTTAAGAAATTCAATGAGATATATCGAAAAGGAGAGTCTGGGGATGTACTTGCTTACCAAATCATCAGAAAGGACGGTTCCAAGCGGTTCCGCGAGATGTCGGCCTCTCTGATCCGCGACTCGGAACAGATTCCGATCGGATTCAGGTGCTTGGCACGGGATGTAACCAAAAAAAGGTTGGTTGAGGAGTCCTTGAAGAAAAAGGAAAAGGAACTGAAGAAGAAATCAGCCTCTCTTGCAGAGGTAAATGTGGCCTTGAAGGTCCTGCTCAAACAGAGAGAGGAGGATAAGGTAGCTCTTGAAAGAAGCGTGCTGTCGAACGTCAGGGAAATCATCATGCCGTACATCGAAAAATTAAAGAAAGGCCGGCTGACTCCCAGCCAGAACGTTTGTATCAATACGATCGAAATCAACTTGGCAAATATCATTTCACCCTTCCTGCGGAATATTACGGTAAAGCATTCTCATCTCACTCCCAGAGAGTTTCAGGTGGCCGACCTTGTAAAGGAAGGTAGAACCACGAAAGAGATCGCCGAATTTTTGAATGTGTCCACAGGGACAATAGATTGTCATAGAAACAACATCAGGGAAAAACTAGCGTTAAACAATAAGAAGCTCAATCTTAGGTCATATCTATCGTCACTTTCATAGATAGTATATAGCCTTTCTATATATATTATATATGATATTTATATATTGTATTTTTTTCAAAATACTTGTAGGTAGTAAAGGCATGCGTCACTGGGTAGGTGGGGAGTAGGTTTGTTCATTTCTAATACTAACTTTTTTACACACAAAAACAGTTGAAAAAGGAGGAAAAGATGAAAAGAACGATAAGATGTTTAGTGAGTGCTGCGGTTTTGTTTGGAGTAATTTGTTTGTTCAGCGTCAATACGGTCAGTGCTAAAACGACCATGAAGCTTCAAGGGCTTTATCCACAGGTAAGTGATGCGTCACAGAGCTATATATTCTTTGCGGAGAAAGTAAAAGAATACTCAAAGGGCGAAGTGGAAATCAGGCTTTTCTGGCCCGGGCAGCTCGTAAAACTCAAAGAAGCATTTAACGCGTTGCAAAAAGGAATGATTGAGGGGTACTGCGCTGCGAGCCATTATTATCCCAGTGTTTTCCCAGAGGCCAATGGTGAACAGCTTCCTTATGCTTGGGCAAGTTCTGCTGAGGCCGTAGATATATATCTCAACCATGGGTACCTGGATCTGATGCGTGAAGCCGCGCGGAGACAAGGTGCTTATTATGTAGCCCCTTTTAGCTATGCGAAGAGTGGATTGATTACTAAATTTCCGATCCACAAACTGGAAGACTTGAAGGGGAAGAAGATTAGATCTCCCGGCATGCAAGGGGACATTGCAAAGGCATTGGGGGCAACGCCTGTGTCTTTGGCCGGAACAGAGCAATACGTAGCTCTGCAACGTGGAACTATTGATGGTACATTTTATCCTTGGTATTGCGTTCAGACTTATGGATTCGGTGATGTGGTTGAATATGTAATGACTCCTCCTTTTCTAACTCCGTCAACGGGGTCGGGTGTTATGTTGAACTTGAAAGCGTGGGAGGCGTTATCTCCAGAGAACCAAGAAGCTATCGACCGTGCCGGTATGGAGACCATGTGGCGTTCATTTTTGTTCACTGAATTTGCAGACGCTAGGGTATTAAAGTTTTTTAAGGAAAAAGGGATAGAACTGGTCGAAATGTCGCCCGAAGAAAACAAGCGATTTCATAAGGCGGTCCTGTCAGTATATGAAGATCACGCAAAGAAATCTGATCTTTGTGCCAAACAGGTAGAAATTCTTAAAAAATACTGGGCGGAGAAAGAAAAGTAATAATCGATGCTATTCCAATGCTTTGAGATCTTTAGGTAAATGAAATCTTCTCCTTGGGCAGGCACTGCCCAAGGGGTTCCTAAAGGTCTCATAGCATGTTTCATATCGAGAATCGCATTTCCTGTAGCTTATTTAAACAAGTGCCAGTGAGGGTTCATTTGTATGAAAAGCGTTATCAAAACAATTGAGGCCGTAAATAATTTCATCGGAAATGTAAGCGGCTGGCTCGCTCTTCTGATGGCATTTTTGATTACGTTTGAGGTTGTATCCCGTTATATTTTCAGTGCTCCCACGATGTGGTCTATGGAGGTTAACCAGTATCTGTTTTGCGCTATAACTCTCTTAGGAGGGGGATACTGTCTTCTGAAAGACGGGCATGTCCGTGTAGATCTTTTCCGTCCTAGATTTTCTCCCAAGACAGTGGCGATCGTGGAGATGTGTACCTTCCCGCTCGCTATTATGTTCTTTGCCATACTGGTGTGGTTGGGAGGGAGTGAATTTTGGACAGTGCTGGTTGAATATCAGAGGTCAGACACAATCATGGCTTTTCCCATGTGGCCAGTCTGGCTTACGGTACCTTTAGGCGCATTGTTGATTGAGTTGCAGATCGTAGCTCGATATTTAAGATGTGTAAGTGATCTTAAAGGCGAGAATTGAGCGGATCTGTTGGTATTTTTTGTTTGTGTGATCATGTTCTGAATTTGCGGCCATACTGCTGCTGGGATGGAGGAAGTTGATAGGATGGATATATGGCTAATTTTTTCGATTATTATGGTTTGCTTATTTCTTTTGCTGGGAGTGGGATTCCCGGTAGCCTTTACGATGGCAGGACTGGCGGTTTTGGGCACGCTTTATGTCTGGGGCTGGTCCGGTCTCTATATGGTGGTGAGCACCACCTTTGGTAGTGCAACTAACTTTGTTTACATTGCCATTCCGCTTTTTCTCTTAATGGCCAATTTCTTACAGAACAGTGGTCTGGCCGATGATATGTATGAGATTATCTATCGGTGGGCTGGGGGTTTAAGGGGGGGGTTGGCCATGGGCACGATTGTTATTTGTGCCATATTCGCAGCCATGGCAGGTATTAGCGCGGTGGCTACAGTTACAATGGGCCTTATTGCCTTACCGTCTATGCTGAAACGCGGTTACGATAAGTCGCTGACACTGGGATGTATCATGGCTGGCGGTGCCCTAGGAATTCTTATTCCTCCCAGCATCATTATGATTGTCTATGGTGGTGTGGCCGAAGTATCCATAGGTAAACTCTTCATGGGTGGCGTCCTGCCCGGGATACTCCTTGCGGTTATGTATATTGTGTACATCGGCATCAAGTGCTGGATTAATCCCCAAGCTGGACCGCCCGTGGATGTGAAATTTTCGCTTAAGGAGAAACTGGCTATTCTTAAAGGAATTGTCCTTCCGATTCTGCTGGTTCTGCTTGTTCTTGGAAGTATCTATTCGGGCGCGTGCACGCCAACTGAAGCGGCCGGTGTGGGGGCCGTTGGAGCCTTGATTTGCATGGTGATATATGGCCGGTTGACCCTGGCGTCGTTAACAAAAGCGATAACTTCCACAATAAACACGAATGCGATGATAATGTGGATCATCATTGGTGCGGCATGCTTCTCTCATTTTATAGCCGTGGCCGGTATTCATGACAGCTTGCATGAGTTTTTCATTGGTCTGGATGTCTCTCGCTGGTGGATTCTTATCATTATGCAGCTCGTTTTTTTTGTGTTGGGGATGTTCCTGAATCCTGCCGCCATTGTAACCCTGGTAGGCCCTCTTTTTGTGCCTATAATTATCAAACTGGGTTTTGATCCATTATGGTTTGGAATCCTCTTTGTTATAAATATGGAGATGGGGTATCTCACACCGCCATTCGGTTTCAATCTCTTTATCTTAAAGGGGGTTGTGCCGCCGGAGATAACAATGATGGATATCTACCGCTCCATATTCCCTTTTCTTGTCATCCAGGCAATATGTTTGATCATTGTAATGATATTTCCACAAATTGCCACTTGGTTGCCAAGCCTTATGTCAACATAATAGTGAAAAAACGTTTGGGATGTTCCAGAGTTTATTGCGCTTACGAATGGTTTAACCATTGGGAGGGAAGGTGAAATGAATAGTTATTACAGTGAGTATAAAAACAAGTTGGTATCCGCAGATGAGGCTGTCAAGGTGGTGAAATCCGGTGACGGGGTCGCTTATAGCCACTTTGCAATGGCCCCTCAATTATTGGATAAGGCTTTGGCTAAAAGGAAAGATGAACTGGTTAATGTAACAGTCAGAAGCACTCTTATGCTCAGTGAAGCTGAGGTCGCCAAAGTAAACCCGAAGTATAAACATTTTATCTATAATAGTGCATTTGTGGGCGCTACAGACAGGAGTTTGGATGGAAACAGGTGTGCTTATCTCCCGTCGATGTATTCTGATGAGCCAAAGATCATCAGAGAAGGACTTGCATTCCGTTCTAATGTGGTGTTCTTAATGACAGCACCAATGGATAAACACGGTTTTTTTAATTTCGGCCTCTCTTCCTCCTATGAACGTGCTTTATGTGACCGGGCAGATTCTATTGTGGTGGCGGTTAATCGAAACGTTCCGGTTTGTTTGGGCGGGGAGCAGGAGAATGTGCACATTAGTGAAGTAACCCATGTTGTGGACTTAGAGGGTGAACCCATGCCTGTTTTTGATCAAAGTGTTTTAGGCACTGATGTGGAGAAAAATATCGCCTCTTATATAGTTGAGGAAATGGAGGATAGATGCACACTACAGTTGGGTATTGGGGGATTGGTTGCTTCTATAGGCAAAATGATTGTTGATTCTGGTCTGAAAGATCTGGGTATACACACTGAAATGATGTCCGATGCTTTTATGCATATGTATGAGAAGGGAGTAGTTACCGGGGAATATAAAAATATTGATAAAAATAAAATAGCTTATACTTTTGCAATGGGATCGAAAAAGCTTTACGAATTTTTGGATAATAATCCGGCATGCGCTATCTATCCAGTAGATATTACTAATGACCCACAACGGATAAGTATGAATGACAAGCAAATTGCTGTTAATAATGCCCTGATGGTCGATTTATATGGTCAGGTCTGTTCAGAGGCAATCAATTTCAGACAGATCTCTGGAACTGGCGGGCAGGTAGATTTTACTTATGGGGCCTGGTTGTCAAAGGGGGGGAAATCATTTCTTTGTCTTTCCTCAACAAGAAAGCTTAAAAATGGAGAAGTCATTTCCAGGATTGTGCCTCACATGCCTGTCGGAGCAATAGTTACCGATCCAAGGACAATTCCCATGTTTATAGTAACCGAGTATGGCAAAGTAAACATTAGGGGAAAGTCTGTCTGGGATAGGACAGAACAGTTGATTAGCATTGCCCACCCTGATTTTAGAGATGCGTTGATAAAAGATGCTGAAAAGCAGAAGATATGGGTGAAATCCAATAAGATAAACAATGTATGATTGAAGGAGTATGACCAACCAATATCAAGCGTTAAATGAGCGGCATGGCGAAGTAGCGGGGGCTGACTTTCGGGGGAGTGGGCTTTTTATTTGAACGCCAGATGAATAGTGGAAAAAGCTGAAGAGGTGAAGTTTCTCATGATGAAGGAAAGGAGGGGTAGTGAGGGAGAAATTAATAACGGCAAATGATGCGGCTATGATGGTTGAAACCGGAATGCACTTGGGTGTCGCTTCGGGCATGTCGATGAATCCCATGCCAGTCATCAGGGAAATCATCAAAAACGGGGTTAAAGACCTGACAGTCACGTCCGTGATTACAGGTGGGTACATCGTTGATCTTTTGATCGGGGCCGGATGTGTGTCAGCGGTTCGATTTCCGCAAATCTCCATGGGGGAATACGGTCTTGCTCCGAACTTCAGATCCTATTCTCAAGCGGGGAAGCTCACCAACTTCGAGATGACGTGACCGGCCCTCCTCTTGGCGCTCCAGGCTGGAGCTAATGGAATTCCTTTTACACCGGTCGTGGCTTTCCTGAACTCTGACTATATGAAAGTCAACAAGGAAATCAAGGTAGTCAAAGACCCCTATACGGGGGACAACTATGCCGTCGTGCAGGCACTTGTTCCCGATGTAGCGGTTATCCATGCCTTTCGTGGTGACCCTTATGGTAACGTCATAGCCGAGAGATCCCGCGACGACCGTCTTCTTGCTATGGCGGCCAAGAGGACCATCGCCGTTGTCGAAGAGCTCGTCGATCCAGATGACCTGTTTCCAGGGAAATACGGTGTTTATATTTCGACAGCACATATTGATGCCATCGTCCATGCACCGAAGGGAGCTCACCCCACGGCATGCCGGGGAAAGTACGATATCGACAGTAAGCATATAAGAGTATACATGAAGGCGGCGCAGTCGGATGATACCTTTCAAAAGTATCTCGAAACTTACATAACGGGACCGGAATCCCATGAGGCATATCTGGAACTAATTGGAAGGAAGGTAAATTTATGACGGATCAACAAATCCAAGAAGTTGAAACGATGATTCTTGTCATTTCACGTCTGGTCAAAAATGGTGAAGTTGTTGTAGTTGGCACCCTTTCGCCCATCCCGGCAGCGGCAGTTTATTTGGCCCAATTACATCATGCGCCCGATCTAGTTGCGAAGATTCACGGTGATCCTGAAGCGAGGGGCACCGACGGCCTCCTTGAATCTTTCTCTCTGTTCCACAGGGGAATTGTCGATCTCTTTTTTCTCAGCTGTGTCCAGATGGATCAGTGCGGCAATTTTAACCTCTCAGCCGTCGGCGACTATGACAGACCTAAGGTTCGTTTCGCTGGTGGAGCAGGATCAAACATGATTTCAATGATGGCGAAACGGACGATTTTTTTTACTACGACACATACCCAGAGACTCTTCGTCCCACAGGTGGACTTCGTAAGCGGACGGGCACGTGACGATTCGATTTCTTGGCGAAGAGGCTCCATGTCTCACATGGTTACCCCGATCTGCCTTATGAAGTATGATTCAGATAAGAGAAGAATAACCCTCGACTCGACCTATCCAGGAGTCGATGTGGATAGGGTGGTAACCAACACTGGCTTTGATCTCGGTATTGACGGGCGAAAGATAAGAGAAATCGATCCCGTAACCGACGAGGAACTGGATCTCCTGAGAGTGACTGTCCTTGAGAAACTCTGGAAAGTCTATCCTCTATTCTGTTCCGCGGTCTGGGGTTAGCCTTCGGAAAGGGATCTTTACCAAAGAAATATAGAGGGTAAGGGGGTACCGAAAAGAGGTACATTCTGATGTGCGATGAGATGCTTTTGCAATCTACTTGATACGGGATATTAGGGGGCGGGTGTAAAACCTTTATTTGCTTCGTTTTCCTCACCCTTACTTAAAACTAATGGGGGGAGGTATTAGTAAGAAGCGTAGATTAAAGGCTTGTTAGGGGAGAGATTGTCAGTATGTAAAGTGGTATATGATGGAGGTAAATGGTTATGAGTTACGACACAGTTATTTATGAAAAAGAAAAGGGTGTAGGAATTATTACACTAAATAGACCGGAAAGTCTTAATGCTTTGAGTTTTCAATTGAAGGAGGACTTGTCTGATGTATTTGATGAAATAGAAAAGGATGAAGATGTCAGGGTAGTAATTTTGACTGGAGGGAAGAAAGTCTTTTGTGCGGGTGCCGATATCAAAGAACGAGCGAGCAGCCAAGTGAGTCAGCCAAAGGCGTATTTTAATCAGCTAAAGACGCATCGGCTTTTTTGCAAGATAGAGGATTTTGAGAAACCAGTTATAGCAGCAGTCAGTGGCGTAGCTGTTGGAGGAGGATGTGAGCTGTCGTTGGTATGTGATTTTCGGATGGTGTCCGAAATAGCACGGTTTGGAGTGCCGGAAGTGAAATTAGGAATGATACCAGCAGCTGGTGGCACGCAACGATTGCCGCGTCTAATAGGAGTAACGAAAGCTAAGGAATTGCTGTTTACTGGAGATTTTATAGATGCAGAAGAGGCATATCGAGTTGGTTTGGTAAACAAGGTGGTGTCGGTCGATAGGTTGATGGATGAGGCTAAGGTGTTGGCGCAGAAGCTGATTGAAAATCCTCCATTGTCGGTGAAGTTTGTGAAGCGTGCTGTGAATGCTGGGATACAACTTGATCTAAGATCGGCGTTAGATTACGAGGCGCACTGCGCCGCGTTATTGGTTGCGTCAGAGGATTATCGTGAAGGGTTTAATGCTTTTGTAGAAAAAAGAAAACCTGTGTTCAAAGGTAGGTGAGGTTTATTGAAACAGAAATAAAGAAAAAAATACATATCTGTGTGAAAGAGAGAAATCACGAGATATGAAGAGTTGCAATAAGTGGTAGATCGTTGATTCCGATACGAGAATTCGAGTTGAGAAAAAATAGATTTTTTAGAAATTGTTTCTTCAGGTCAGCGAAACTTCGGCTATTAGGACAGTAATCGTTACTGAAAAAGAAAATGCCGGAGTTTTTAAATCACGTATTTTTAGATGTGACAAGTTTAGGAGGGATAAAATGAAAAAGGATGTTGCTATAGTAGGTGTGGGGCAAAGCCCCTTTTATAGAAAATGTGGGATGGGTGCAAGAGAACTTTGTTTTATGGGATTCCAAGAAGCCTTAAAAGATAGCAATCTCAAACCAGAACAAATTGATGCGTCGATTGTTTGCTCAGCGGCTGAATATGACAAACAAAGGAGTCCAGCGTCAGTTATTGCTGATTATTTGGGTATTACACCGGCGCCCAGTTTTAACCTAGAAACTCTTTGCGCATCAAGTTCTACGGGCGTTAGAGTGGCTTACTCTTTGATAAAGTCAGGTCTTCACGACATTGTCGCCGTTATCGGCTTTCAGAAGATGTCTGAGATTACCTCTCATGAAGCAGCAGAAAGGATGGGTCGAGGTGGAGACATACAGTGGGAATCTCCGTTCGGGGTAACGATGCCTGGATATTTTGGTATGGTAGCATCCGCTCACATGGCAGAATACGGCACAACCCCTGAGCAGCTCGCCAGGATAAGAGTTAAAAGTTCGATATATGGGGAAAGCAATGAGAAGGCCGTATATAGGAAAAGAATTAACGTGGAACAAGTGCTGAATTCTGAAATAGTGACATCCCCTCTTAAGGTGTTTGATTGTTGCGCAAATGCCGATGGTGCTGCGGTTGTAATAATGGCCAACGCAGAAAAAGCTAGAAAAATTACGGATAAACCGATTTGGGTTCTAGGGCTTGGTGGTTCCACAAGAGGCACAGCTCTGGCCAGCCGTCTCAATTTCACAAGTGTTGCTGTCTCTCGTGAGGCAGCTCAGGCTGCTTATGAAATGGCCGGTATTGGTCCGGAGGAAATTGATGTGGCCGAGGTCCACGATTGTTTCACAATAGCTGAAATTGTTGCCTATGAAGACTGCGGATTTGCAAAGCCAGGGGAAGGGGCAAGATTAATAGACGAAAAGCAAACCTATCTTGGAGGTAGAATTCCTGTAAATTTGGACGGAGGCCTTCTATCCAAGGGACATCCCGTAGGAGCAACCGGAGCTTCTCAAGTAGGAACCATAACAAGACAACTCCGCGGGGAGTGTGGCAAGACGCAGGTAGAGGAGGCTAAAATAGGGCTGATTCATAATCTTGGTGGACCTGGTTTTTACAACTATGTAACTATTCTCGGGAGGGATTGATAATGGGATTCGAAAAGTTTGGATCAGTAAGCTTTACATCAGAATCAAAAGCGGTAGATTTTTTGAAATTCCTTGAAGAAGATAAGATGATGACCACTAAATGTCAGAAGTGTGGAAAAATCTATTTCCCGCCAAAAATGGATTGTAATGTATGTGGATCTAGCGAAACAGAGTGGATTGAGATAGACGAGGTGGGCAAACTTGTGGCGTACTCGACTGTTATGTATGGGCCCGCGGGATTTGAAAATGAGGTACCTTATACCATAGCAGTGGTTAAGTTTCCGAACGGCGTACAGATCTTTGGGAGAACAAGTAAAAGTATCCCAATCGACAATATCAAGGTAGGAATGTTCTTAAAACCCGCTCCCATTAAACTGCCTCCAGATAAAGTTTCTTATGAGTTTGTACAATCCTAGTGTTCGCTTGTAAGTGACTAGTATTTTATTAGTAAAAGCAAAAGACTCATTACGGGCAGTGCTGCGGTGAATTACTTTGTGGGGTTTTGTATGACAAGTATAATCCCCAAGTAACTTTGAGGTATTACAAATCCAAGGATAATATGATTTATGGAAAGATAAAATATAGAGTGTCTCTGCCGGAACGTAAAAATCATAAAAATTTATAAGAGTATAAGTGTGGGTTCAGGAGCCCATTGTCACAGGCTAAGGACTGTCACGCTTGTCATAAATGAGGTTTTAGATGAATGTAGGTTATTTACTTACCAACACTGCAGCCAAGTTTCCCCAGAAGGAGGGTATCGTCTGCGATCAAAGTCGCATGACTTTTGTCCAGTTTGAGGGGCGTGTGGCCCGACTGTCGGGTGCCATGCTGAAGTCAGGACTTAAGCGAGGCGATAGGGTGGCATTGCTCTTTTATAACGGGAGCCAATTTGTAGAAACTTACTTCGCTGCTATACGTATAGGGTTAGTGGCCACATCGGTGAACTTCCGCTTTTTGGGGAACGAGATCATCCATATTTTAAATGACTCCGGAGCGACGGCCTTGTTCCACGGATCGGAGTTTGTGTCCGTGGTGGAAGCTGTTCGCGATCGTTGCCCTGCATTGCGGCTGGTGGTTTGCCCAAATGGGGGTTCACGCACCTTAGACTACGAGGAGTTTCTTTCTGAGGGTCGACCTTGCAAGGTCGACCCTACGGTGACTGAGTCAGACCAATGTCAGCTCATGTATACTTCGGGTACCACTGGTCGGCCTAAGGGTGTTGAACTCAATCATGGCAATGTATTGTGGAACCTGATCAACACCATCCTAGGTCGCGAGGACCGTCCTGGGCAAGTCTCGGTTATAGTGGGGCCGCTTTACCACGCGGCAGCACTGAACAATCATTTTACCACCCAAGTGGCACTAGGTGGTAAAAGTGTTCTTGTCAGTAATTTTGATCCTGTGGTGTTGTTGAGCATTATAGAGAGAGAAAAGGTAACTGTCATCTCGGGTGCACCAGCTTTCTATCGTTTGTTGATGGAAGTCCCGGGAGCTTGGGACTTCGACCGTTCATCCATCACCAAATGCACCGTTGGTGCGGACAAGCTTTCTCAAAACACGAAAAGCAAACTTCTGGAGTTTTTCCCTAATATTAGTGGCGTCTATGATGTCTACGGATGTACAGAGGCCACTGCTTGCATCACCATTCTTACAGCTGAGCAGTCGTCCAGAAAGCATGGCTCTTCGGGAAGATCCCTGCCATTCCTACAGGCTAGAGTCGTGGATGATTTCGACCACCCACTTGAGGCTGGTCAAGTGGGTGAATTAGTCTGCAAGGGACCCAATGTCATGCAGGGCTATCACAACCAGCCCGAGGTCTCAGCTGAGGCTATCAAGGAAGGCTGGCTGTATACTGGTGATCTGGCTTGGATGGATGAGGAAGGCTTTTTTTATATCGTGGGTCGAAAGAAAGATATGATCGTGAGCGGAGGCGAGAACATCTATCCTCGCGAAATAGAAAATCTGCTCCTAGCCCAGCCTATGATAGCCGATGTCGCTGTTGTGGGGGAATCGGACGATCTTTGGGGAGAATCTGTCACGGCGGTGGTGGTGTTGAAAAAAGGTGCTATCCTAAGTGATAAGGAGGTTATCGATTATTGCAAGGACCACTTGGCCAGTTACAAAAAACCTCGTAAGGTGATTTTTACAAACGAGTTGCCTCGCAATGCCTCCGGCAAGGTTATGAAGGGGCAGTTGCGAACTGCCAGTTGACATGTGTACTTAAGAGTGTTGCTTTCCCGAAGATATTAATAAGGGGTATGGCTCGGGTTTGTGGAATATGTGGCAATATAGAGTTTATGGATATTCTAAGTTGATTTTTAACCTATTGTGTCAGACATACAAAGAGTTTAGAAAGGGTTGAAGTTATGGAAGTAAAAAACAGTATAGCAGTGGTAACAGGTGGTGCATCAGGATTGGGAGAGGCAACTGTACGTAGATTAGCAAGTTCTGGGGCGCGTGTTGCTATTTTTGATCTTCAGTCTGATAGAGGAGAAGCGTTGGTCAAAGAATTGGGTGATGATGTTATATTTGTCAATACCGATATTACTAGCGATGAAAGTGTTCAGATGGGGATAAAGAAAGCAGTGGATGCGTTTGGTCATATTAACGTCCTTGTAAACTGTGCAGGGATTGGGGGACCAGTGAAGATTTACAGCAAGAAAGGACCCATGTCTCTCGCTGTTTTTAACCAGAAAGTGCAGGTAAATCTGGTGGGTACAGCACGTGTTATAACATATGCTGTGGAACAGATGGTAAGGAATAAGCCAGGCAAGGATGGCGAAAAAGGGGTTATAATTAATACTGCTTCTTCTGCTGCATTTGACGGGCAGATAGGTCAGCCCGCATACAGTGCTTCTAAAGGTGGTGTGGTAAGTATGACCCTTCCTATAGCGCGAGAGTGTGCCGAATATGGAATCAGAGTTATGACTATTGCCCCCGGGCTATTTGATACACCTATGCTTGCAAGGGTACCGGACCAAGCGAGGGATGCTCTTGGTAAAATGGTTCCGTTTCCACAGCGCTTGGGCAACGCTTCTGAGTATGCGGATTTAGTTCAGCATATCATTGGAAACATGATGCTCAATGGTGAAGTTATTAGACTCGATGGTGCTCTCAGGATGCAGGCTAGATAAGATCGGGCAGACAGAACGGGATAGCGGAACTTGTTACGAGGCCATCGTATTTAGTAGAGAATTATAGTTACAAATACGTAGCATAGAAAATATCGGTAAGTTTATTCAATTTAGAACAATAATTTTGGGGGTTAAACATGGATTTTAGATTAACAGAAGAACAACAAATGATTCAGGACATGAGCCGGAAGTTTTCAGATGATGTCATTGCTCCCCGAGCTGAGGAATTTGAAAGTACTGGTAAATATCCTTACGACATTGTGGGTCAAATGGCTGATCTGGGAATGATGGGGATTCCGTTTCCAGAAAAATATGGCGGAAGCGGTGGTGATTGGGTTGGGTTGCATCTTTGTATTGAAGAGATTGCACGTGGGGATACTGCTCTGGCGGGATTGTTGGAAGTTTCAACCGCTATTGTGGCGCAGGAGTTGTATAAATTTGGGACGGAAGAACAAAAGCAAAAATGGATGATACCCATAGTTCAAGGCAAGGAGATCGGGGCGTTCGGGCTTACCGAAGCAGGTGCGGGCTCTGATGCCGGTGCTACTAAGACAACAGCGGTGCTCGATGGTGATGAATGGGTTGTCAATGGTACCAAACAGTTCATTACAAATATTGGACATGATGATGCCTCAATTATCATAATTACAGCCCAAACCAAGGCTGCCGAAGAGGGGAAGAGAGCTATCATCAATACCTTCATTATACCCAAGAATACTCCTGGCTTCACCCTTGGTAAAAAATATGACAAGATAGGAGAGAGGCATGCTGGAACCCACGAGTGCATCTTTGAGGATTGTCGTATTCCCAAGAGCTATTCACTTGGAGAGGAAGGCAAGGGATTAGGCCAGCACCTTGCCGTCTTGGAAACCGGTCGTATCTGTATTGCAGCGATGTGTGTTGGTTTGGCACAGGCATGTTTTGATGCCTCCATTAAATATGCCAAAGAGAGGGTTCAATTTAAAAAGCCCATTTATAGTTTCCAAGGAGTTTCCTTTAAAATAGCAGATATGGCCATGCATATTGAACTCGCAAGGAATATGTACCTCAAGGCGGCTTGGTTAAAAGACAACAATATGCCCCATACATTGGAAGCGTCATATGCCAAGCTTTTTGCATCTGAGATGTGTGAGAAGGTTGCCAGAGATGCTTGCCAGATCCATGGAGGATATGGCTTTATGGATGAGTATGCGGTCTCCCGATACTACAGGGTGTCTAGGCTCTTTCCGATTGTCGAGGGAACATCAGAGGTGCTAAGAATAGTAATCAGCCGGAATCTGGAATAAATTGATAAACAAAATACTGTTAGCTAGTCAGATTTCTTCAAACATAGGGTTTTTGCTTGTATATAAAGGAACGAGGTATTAGGAAATGTCCATGGGTGCGTTGTCAGGTATACGTGTACTGGATTTATCACGTTTGTTGCCAGGGCCATATTGTTCAATGATGTTAGGAGATCTTGGAGCAGACGTGATTAAGATAGAAGAGCCCGGAAAGGGAGACTATAGCAGGTATTCTCCTCCAAGATTAAAGCAAGACAGTGCTTCTTTTTTGGCTCTTAACAGAAATAAGAAAAGCGTCACCCTGAATTTAAAGAGTGAATGTGGCAGGGATATCTTTCTTGATCTTGTCAAAAGTGCCGATGTTGTTTTGGAGGGTTTTCGTCCAGGTGTTATGAATAAGCTGAAAATTGGATTTAAGTATCTTGAGAAAGTAAATCCCCGGATTATTGTTTGCTCTATTTCTGGCTATGGTCAAGATGGCCCCTATGTGAATCGCGCGGGACATGATGTGAATTATCTTTCTATTGCAGGTGTTATGGGATTCACGGGAACGAAAGAGGGCAAGCCGGTCATACCGGGTGTCCAGATTGCAGACATTGGCGGTGGTGGCATGCTGGCTGCTTATTGTATTCTGGCGGCCATCATTAGTAGAGAGAAAACAGGCAAAGGGCAATATATTGATATATCGATGATGGATGGTGCCATGGCTTGGTTATCCCTATATTCGGGCAAATACTTTGTCGACGGAAAGAATCCCAAACCGTCTTCCGAACGATTAACCGGTCAGTTTGCTTGTTACAATGTTTACAAAGTAAAGGATGGCATGTACATGTCTCTGGGTGCTCTGGAGCCCCAGTTCTGGACAGCCTTTTGTGGGGCCATAGAAAGGGATGACTTAATACCGAGTCAGTTTACTCTTGGTAAGAAGGCTGAGAGACTGATTTCTGAATTGGAAAAAATATTCTTGGAACGGACAAGGGATGAATGGGTTGAGTTGTTAAAAGACATAGATTGTTGTTGTGAGCCAGTGAACAATTTTGATGAAGCCTTTGCTCATCCACAAGTGGTAGCTCGTAACATGCTCAGCAAAATGGAACATCCTGTGGAAGGATCAATTTACCAGATCAATTTCCCAGGTAAATTTTCAGGCACACCGGCACAGATTAGATTGGCGCCTCCCCTCTTGGGACAGCACACCGAAGAGATATTAAAAGAACGGGGTATAACCGATGAGGAGATAATTGGTCTGGCAAAAGAAAAAGTCGTATAGAGGGGGGCTTTCCCTTAACATTAAGAATTAAAGCTATGGGGAAGGTTATTTTTATAATAACAGGATAGTTGGTCAGTTTTGCTCGCCCTGATTCTGTAGAAGAGTTGATAAAAGCCACCCAAACGTAGAAGACGTGAATCAAATGGACTTAACCATCTCCGAAAAGGATGTTGTTGATATGACCAAGAGCATTTCACATAAAAAAATAAGGGTCTTGACTAGAACAGCGGTTTATTTCTGAAGTTCTTTAACAACAATTTATAGAAATCGGCATTGTGGTTATTGAACTCGAATTCACATTCTTTCAGGTGAAGGTAAAAGCTTGATTTGGGTATACCTTGGAATTTCATAAGCCTTCGTTTCGCAAATGACCAGACGGAGTCAATGCCGTTAATATCAATTTTCTACAGAAGACGCCAAAGAAGGGATATCTGCCTTCCTAGAGAAACGAACTCCTGTGTGGGAACAAAAATAACAAAGACTGCGGCAGAGGGCATAACAATTATTATGCCCCTAAAATCGGAGCAAAAATGCAATCTTTACGGTGTGGTTTACATACAATATTAAGGATAGGAGAACAAAAATGGTAAAAAATCGAATATGTGAGTTGGTTGGAATCCGTTATCCCATTATTCAAGCTCCGATGAATTGGGTAAGCGGGGCCACCTTGACTGCGGCGGTGTCCAACGCGGGCGGATTAGGCACTCTTGGTCCGAATGCCGGGGCAGATACAATTACGGGAGATGTCCAGCTTACCGGAGAACGATTAAGGGAACAAATCAAAAAGGTCAGAAGCCTGACCCGACAACCCTTTGCTGTAAATATTCCCATCGGGGCCGGAGATGGATTGCATTACTCGAAAAAATGCGTCGAGGTAGTGATCGAAGAGGCTGTAACGATTGTGATCACGTCGGTAGGTGGGCCGAATGTCTATACAAAAGTTCTGCATGATGCGGGAATCACGGTTTTTCATGCCATATCTACGGCGAAGCATGCGAAAAAGGCAGAGGAAACAGGAGTGGACGCCGTGATTTGCGAGGGGTTTGAGGCAGGTGGTCATAAAGGCTTCACAGAGTTGACGACACTGGTTTTGACCCCAATGGTAGCCGACGCCGTCAAGATTCCGGTGATCGCGGGTGGGGGCATAGGCGATGCCCGCGGAGTGTTGGCTGTTCTGGCGTTGGGGGCAGATGCCGCTTATGTAGGAACACGTTTCCTAATCACACAGGAATCGGAAAGTAACCAGCTCGTCAAGGAGGCCATTGTCCGGGCAGAAGATGTATGCACTGTTTCGGTGCCGAAAGAATATATGCTGGCGCGAGACTTGCAAAACACCTTCACAAAAACATATCTCGAGATGAGAAGCGCTGGGAAGTCCAATGATGAGTTGGAATCATACTTAGAAGGACACTCCCAGTATAGGGGGCATCATTTGGGTGATGTTGAAAATGGTGAAATGGCTTGCGGCCAGGTAGCCGGCTTAATTCGTCAAATCCCTACGGCAGCGGAGGTCGTTGAGGAAATTATGAATAAGATTTCCTCGGTGCTCAAAACAGTAATTCAGAAATTGCCAAATTAAAATGTGGCATTCAACTTTCGAGTTTAACGAATTGTGATGTGATATATGGAAACATTGAAGCTGACGCCGTTTTGACTGGACAATTTGAGCTTTGCTTTAAAAAATAGTGTTATTCACATTTTCGGGATTTCCTGTCAGGGGGTATGGATAGAGAACGTGAAATCTCATGGTCATTCACAAACGGAGATAATTGATACCGTTTCAGCACTGGGTGATTTACCGCTACACGTATGAGTTCTACTGCCATCTCTTTTGCCAGGATGCACTCAAATTGAACAGGGTCTAGTTTATGAGGGGAAGGTCCATGTGGGTTCCGGTTCAACAACCGTAACACCGATATCTATAAATTGCTGTTAAAGAACTTCAAAAATAAACCGCTGTTCTAGTCAAGATCAAGGATAATCTTGTGAAAGGAGTCATTGTAAAGTGAATTTAAAAGAAATTTCCGACATGCTCAACTTTGATATCCGGCCGCAAACTTTCCCGGTAGCCATTAGAATGTACCATGCATCAGAGGAGATACCCGAAAAAGCCCGTTTACCAAAGCGTGATCTGGGCACGACAATCACCGTATGCCAAGGGGTTGGGTTGGGAGGCGTTATGGTTGGACAGTTGCAATTGGCAAGGATGATCAAAACTGTCCGCACGGCCTTTTTGTCCTTGGTTTCGTCCCGAGATCAAGCTATCTTGATGGCAGCAGCGGTGAAACCGCAGGCTTTGGCAAAAAAGAAGATCTGGCTAAACTCGCCAAGGACCTTAGTCGGTTCGAATATGACCAATACAAATATTTTGTTGCAGCCCCCTTGGATGCTGCAACCTTTGAACCTCATTTCATTCTTCTTTACGGTAATTCGGCGCAAATTGCCCGGTTAGTGCAGGGCGCTTTTAAGGGGACCGGCAAAGCCTTAAATACACCGACCTTTGGTGGTTTGGCATGTAGTTCATTTGCGGCCAGGACAATGCTGATGGATGAATGCCAGGTAATTTTAGCAGGGGCAGGAGATCGTTATCTTGCTTTAACACAGGATCATGAACTCGCTTTTACCATACCTTGGCGCAAGGCTGAGTTGGTAATGCAGGGTCTGGAAAAGGGTCATAAATCAGGTATGCACCGATATCCTACACCGTCTTCCTTCCGCTTGGATGGCGCGTTGCCTTCGGTATATAATCGGTGGTCAGATTTGCTATTGCAGGAGCAAAAGAAGCAATAAAGTGACGAAGGAGATATAATCAACAATAAATGGGAGGAGGATAATTAAATGGTGTACAAAACAGTTATGCTGGAGAAAAAAGACGAGATAGCTATTTTAACTTTGAATCGGCCGGACAAACTTAATGCCGTCAACATGGAAATGAGGTCGGAGATTCTGGACATACTCAATAATCTCGAAAAGAATTCTGAGGTAAGAGTGCTAATTGTAACTGGAGCAGGTCGTGCCTTTTGTGCAGGTGCAGATATCAACGAATTTGCAGAGGCTGCAAAAGATTCGGAGCTTACAACTGCGGCCAGCACAAAAGGTACTATATTGGCAAAGGCCTATTACGAGTTTGAAAAGCCAATTATAGGTGCAATTAACGGTCTTGCGTCAGGTGATGGTGCACAGTGGTCTCTTGCATTTGATTTAAATGTCGCTTCGGAAAAGGCAAAGTTTGGATGGCCTGCAGCCTATTTGGGTATACTTTGACCTTACGGTATTATTCGACTTCCGGGAGAAGTCGGTCGTTACCGCGCCAAAGAAGTATTAATGACCAAAAATTTTATAAGTGCAGAGAAAGCGGCGGAATGGGGTTTTGTTAGCAAAGTTGTACCTCATGATAAACTAATGGAAGCCGCTTTTGAACTTGCTAACGAGATTGCAAGGATGCCTCCTTTATCAATTAGCGCTGTAAAAAAAGCTGTTAATAGGGGATTTGAAGGCTATCAATATGCCCAGGATGTGGTCAGTCGTTTACGGAAGACTGAAGATGCCGCTGAAGGTACGGCAGCTTTTCTTGAAAAGAGAATACCAATATTTAAAGGCAAATAGCTCAAATCAAGGTTTTTCGGAAAGAGAAAAAGCATGGAAAGATAGAAGAGGCAACCAGTAAATTCTATGTCAATATATCCGAATGGTTACATAGCTAATAGTGCTATTATGTTGCTGTGTGTCATATATGATGACGAATTGTCGCATAATCTTCCCAACCCGGACAATCCGGAATCAAAAAGTTTTAAAAGTTCAATTTTCTTAAAACCGTCGAAAAGCATTTGTGTAAAAGCCTTGAGGACATGGCGAAATATTTTCTTGTAATGTTTGCAAGAAATTTACAAATAGGAAATTAATATAGTCAAAGCTGATGCAATCCTTTTAAGGCACCACCTTTGGTGGTGGTCTATGACTTATTTTAGATAGTGTCTAAAGTGAGGATTATTTAAATGATTCAGAAGGACACTTACTATCAGAGAGAATTCAGGCTTTCATATTATGAATGGGCGCCGTGGCTACTATGGTAGCTTTTGGTCTTGTATACTCGTACGGTGTGTTTTTCAAGCCCCTTGCTGCTGAACTTGGATATGAGCGCTCAGTCATCGCTGGTGCATTCAGCATGTACACAATTGTTCATGATTTATTTGTTTTTTTGCGGGGAGATTGTTGGACAGATTCGAACCAAGGGTTAATTTGGGGGTTGGTTCCTTTGTTTTTTCTCCTTTGAGTGCTTATTTGATATCGGTTTTCGGTTGGAGAAAATCATATATTATTCTTGGGATAGTTACTTGGCTTATTTTTATGGTGATCGTGGAATTTATGAGGAAGCCTCCCATCAGAGAAGATGGCGAAAAAAAGGACGCATCTGGATCAGTCAATGATGGCTTTTCTGTTGCAGGAACCTTCAAGACAAGAAATTTCTGGATGATTTGCCTTACATGGTTTTTTGTTGCAATTACTCTGTGGGCACTCATGGTACACATAGTTATGATGTGTACTGACAGGGGTATGTCCATTGTGTTGGCAGGAAGCACGGCTGGGATCGTTGGCGGAACAAGCATTTTTGGGCGGATAGGTTCCGGCTTTATGTCAGATAAAGTTGGAAGAAAAACAACATGCATGTTTGCTCTGATTTGTCAAACCATGATGCTTGTTTGGTTGATTTTTTCATCAGAAGTCTGGATGTTACTGATATTTGCTATTCTATTTGGTCTAAGTTCCGGTGGGTGGACCGGCGTTATACCGGCATTTACAGCTGACTATTTTGGAATCGAAAGTGCAGGAGCCATCTTAGGCTTTATAATCATAATCATTGGTCTTGGAGTGGCAGTTGGACCATACGTTGGAGGGGTAATATATGATGTTACTCATTCGAATAATTATATGATTGTCATGTGTATTATTTCAAGCATACTGTCGATAATCATGACGATTTTGATGCGACCTATGAAAACGGTAAGCGATGGTCAAATGAGTTAATATTTTAACTTGTTAAAAACTTGTTGCGGTTATGGGATCTGGTGATATGGAGGGCGAAATAGCACGAGTCGCTCTTCCGGCTATAATGTCTGACTTCTGGATAAATCAGAGGGTCGGTTAGGCAATTTTACAGATTATTTTCGTTACAGATATCATTTCGGTGTTGCGGTTTGTGAAGTGGCGGGTTTTTTCTTGATTATGTGACGATAAATTTGCTGGAACTTAAAAATCTAGTTCTTTGGGATAGGTCAAAGTGGCAAGGTTTTGACTGAAAACCGTTTTGGAAATCGGGGTGGCTAAACCATAAATCGGGTGAAAGGCCACTGCCTATAGCCGTTTATGGTCCGATTCAATCGAATCTTTTACTAAAAGGAGTTATATGGAGATGGAGTTTAAATACGACATAAGGGATTTGAAGTTTATTTTGAAGGAGTGGTTGCCGACTGAGGAAGTTCTCGGCTGTGACCGGTTTAAAGACAACTACAGCATGGGAGACATCGACATGTTGTTGAACGAGGGATACAAGGTGGCCCGCAAGGTTGTACATCCGATAAATGCGGAAGGCGACAAGATTGGGGCCACATTTGAAAACGGGGTGGTGACTCCCGCGCCTGGATATAAGGAGGCTTTCAGGTTTTTGCAGGAAAACGGTTGGGGTTCAACCAGCGAGTGTATTGAGACAGAAGGTGGCATGCCCTTGACGATCTTCAAGGCGATCTTTGAGATGAATCAGGCTGCCTGCCCGGCGTTGCTGTCATATATTAAGTTAACGAGCGGTGCAGCCAATCTGATAATACGATTTGCGACGGAAAAGGATAAGGAGCTGTTCCTCCCCAAGATGTTCAGCGGTGACTGGCAGGGCACCATGTGCATTACAGAGCCGAATGCCGGGTCGGATGTCGGGGATTCAATTACTCGGGCATATCCTACCGATGATCCGATGATTTACAAGATTAAAGGGACAAAGATGTTTGTCACCGGTGGCGACGCGGGGATATGTGATAATACGATTCACATGGTTTTGGCACGTCCTGAAGGCGGGGCCGCCGGTTCCGCCGGTATCGGCTGCTACATTGTTCCGAAAATATGGGTTAATGAAGATGGAAGCCTAGGAAAATTGAATGATGTTACGACCGTTTCCATTGAGCATAAGATGGGGCTCACCGCGCATGCCACTGCACTGTTAAACTTTGGTGATGATGATGAATGCTACGGGATACGACTCGGTCTTCCCCCAGATGAGAAGGGCAGATCGAGAGGGGTCCCTATGATGTTCCATATGATGAACGAATCGAGGATCGGTACCGGTCATAATGCAAATACCCAGGCAGCGGCAGCCTACTATTTTGCCTCTCAGTTTGCCACCGAGCGTATTCAAGGACGGCCTTTTGGTGAACCGAAGGCAGAACGGGTGCCAATCATCAAGCATGAGGACGTGAGGAGGATGCTCCTCGATATGAAGGCCCAGACGGAAGGGATCAGGGCTATGACCTTTAAGGGTCTTTACTATCTCGATATTCAGGCAAACTCAAGCGACAAAGAAAAAGCCAAAAAGTATGGTGAAATAGCAGAGATATTCACTCCCTTGGTCAAAGGTTATGGAAGCGAGGCCAGCCTGAATCTGATAGCCGAGGCGATACAGGTGTTCGGAGGAGTGGGGTATTCCAGAGAGTATCCTGTTGAACAGTACCTGCGTGATTCGAAGATACTCACTATCTGGGAAGGGACATCCTATATCCATGCGAATGATCTTATTGGCCGCAAGATGAGGATGAAAGATGGTGTGCCCTTTGCCAATTGGATGGCAGTGATCAGAGACTTTATTGAGAAGAATAAAGATGTCTCCGGTCTTGAAAAAGAGATGGAGGCACTCTCAAAGGGATACGGATGTATTGAGGAGATAAGAGATATATTCAGTTCGTGGTACGCGAATCTTGATGAGAACAAGCATCTCATCCCCCTGTATTCACTGAAAGCGCTCTTTGTTTGTTCACAGGCACAGGTTGCCCAGTGTTTGATGGAGCAGGCGTTGATTGCGAGGAAGAGGCTTGAAGAGCTGCCGGAGGGTGATTATGAGTGCGGCTACTATACGGGCAAGATTGCCAGCGCACGGTACTATATCAGTCAGGTGCTGCCCACCGCGTTTATGCTGACCGATATGATCAGGGCGGCCGATGCCTCTGTCTTTGAATGCCCGGGGGAAGCGCTTGTCGTTAAGTAGTGCGCCCCCAGTAATAGATGTAACTTTTGAATCATGGGAGGAAAACAGAGATGGAAATAACCACGGTTATGATTATCGGTGCGGGTGCGATGGGATCAGGGATTGCGCAGGTAGCGGCACAGGCGGGATATAGTGTCGTACTGAACGATGTCGCCGAAGAATTTGTGAATAAGGGTATAGCCGCCATATTCGGAAATTTAGACAAACAGGTACACAAAGAGAAGATCAGCAGTGATGACAAAAAGGCGATACTAGACCGTATTACCCCAAGTACCAATTTAGAAGATGGTACAGATGCTGATTTTGTTCTTGAGGCCATCTTTGAGGACTTTGAGGCCAAGAAAAGCATCTTTGAGAAGTTGGATACTCTGAGCAAACCTGAGACCATATTCGCCTCAAACACCTCGTCGATTCCCATAACCAGACTGGCTGCAACCACAAAGCGACCCGAGCGGTTCATCGGCATGCATTTTTTCAATCCGGCGCCGGTCATGAAACTGGTAGAGATTATTTGTGGGATAAAGACATCCGAAGAGACCATGGTCACAACGGAGCAGATGGCCACCAGGATTGGAAAGACAAGCGTTCGGGTAAAGGATGTTCCGGGATTTTTAGTGAACAGGATCAACAACGCCATGCGCAATGAGGCGAAGAACTGTCTGCTGGAAGGAGTTGCGACAATAGAAGACATAGATACCGCATTGAAACTGGGTTTACGACTCCCCATGGGACCCTTTGAGCTGGAAGACTTTGTCGGGCTAGACGTGGCGCTGAATGTATCCAAGACGCTCTATGAGGGATATAAGGACGTTAAATGGCGGCCGAACCGGACAATGGAGCAGTTGGCTATCAGCGGCGATCTGGGCAGAAAGACCGGCAAAGGCTGGTATGATTATACCTCTGGGGAACAGAAGCCTAGGAAAGATATTAAATTCTAGCCTTTCGCGAAGAGGTTTTTCAGGGAGTGAATACATAAGGAGGAGACGTTTTGGATACAGTCAAACTGGAAATTACTGACAGGATTGCTGTTATTACAATAAACCGTCCGGAAAAACGTAATGCCCTCAGCCGGGAGGTCCGGAATGACCTTTATCAAAAGTTACAGGAGGTTGATTCCAGAAAAAATGTCGGGGCAGCAATTATAACAGGCGCCGGAGAGGCCTTTGTGGCCGGAGCTGATATCGCTTCAATGAAAGACTATACCGTTGAGGATGCCCGAAAGGCAGCCAGTCACGGCAGCCGTATCTTTTTATTTATTGAAGAGATGAAGTTTCCCGTGATTGCCGCCATAAATGGCTGGGCTTTGGGTGGTGGATGTGAGCTGGCGCTTGCATGCGATATACGTATCTCCAGTGATGATGCCATGTTTGGTCAGACCGAAGTCAGGATCGGCATCATTCCCGGATATGGGGCAAATGTCAGGCTTCCCCGTCTTATAGGCGCTGGAAAGGCAAAAGAATTGATCTATACCGGTCGCATCATAGACGCCGCAGAGGCACAGCGGATCGGGTTGGTGAATTCTGTAGTTTCAAAAGAGATTCTTATGGATGAGGCGATGAAGCTTGCCGGGAGAATCTCAAAAGGCCCCGCATCCATTACGCTCGCAAAGCAGGCCATCAATAAGGCCTTTGATCTTGAAATGGGTGATGCCCTGGAGCTTTCATCAAGACTGTATGGGGATGTGTATAATACCCATGATTCCAAAGAGGGTATAAACGCTTTTCTGGAGAAGAGAAAACCTGAATTTACAGGGGAATAAAAGAGTGATGCACTCGTAATAAATCAGACTTTCCCTCCCTTTGAGGGAGAGGGAGCAATCTGGGCTTTTCACAAAGCCATAGAATAATGTATAAAAATACAGGAGGATATCTATGAGTAGAGTTGGAATAATCGGAGTCGGACAAAGCAAATTCGTAAGGGCCTACCCCGGTTCCGTTAGGGAACTGGCCTTCGAAGGATTTAAAGAGGCGATGCAAGATGCGAAGATATCGGTAAAAGAGGTGAATGCATCGATAATAGCCTCTGCCCCGGAATACGACAAGCAGCGATCACCTGCCGGGGTAATCGCTGAATACCTTGGGCTTGTTCCGCAGCCGACCTGTTATATCGAGACACTCTGTTCTTCGAGCAGCATGGCATTAAGGATGGCCTATGCCGAGATTAAAGCCGGTCTGCATGATGTAGTCGCAGTCATTGGTTTTCAGAAGATGTCAGAGCTCTCTTCCATGGAGACCCAGGAGAGGATGGGCAGAGGTGGCGACATCCAGTGGGAGGCCCCCTTCGGGACGATGATGCCTGCCTATTACGCCCTGTATGCCCAGGCTTATATGGCACAACACGGAGTAACACCTGATGACCTGGCCATGATCAGGGTCAAGGCCGCCACGTACGGTCAGTTGAATGAAAAAGCTGTCTACCGAAAGGCGGTGACCATGGAAGATTTTCGTGATCCCGAAAGCCGTATGATAGGTCCCATATCGGCTCCGTTGCGAGTAGGCGACTGTTGCGCCAACGCGGATGGGAGTTCCTGTGTCATTCTTGCCAGCGAAGAAAAAGCCAAGGCGATGTGTGAAAAGCCCGTCTGGATTATGGGGGTGGGCGCAGCCTCTGATACGGTAAATATGTCCGGAAGGTTTGATCTCACTGTCGGCTTGAAGGCGGGGATTGAAGCGGGAAAGGAAGCCTATAAGATGGCGGGAGTGACTCCGGAGGATATTGACGTAGCGGAGGTTCACGACTGTTTCACCATTGCGGAATTGATGGCTTATGAAAATCTAGGATTTGCAAAGCCCGGTGAGGGGAAAGACCTGATCAGAAGCTGTGAGACCTACAAAGAGGGACGTATACCGGTCAATGTTGATGGAGGACTTCTTTCCAAGGGGCATCCCATCGGGGCCACCGGAGGTTCCCAGATCAGAACAATTGTCCTCCAGCTGCGAGGCGAGGCCGGAGATATCCAGGTGAAAGACCCATCGATCGGTCTGGTTCATAACATCGGTGGTGTCGGTCTGTATGGAAATGTCACCATATTGGGGAGGTAAAGAGATGGGTATACAAGAACAGGATACGCGTTTTGCGAAATTTGGAACGGTAAGTTTTACCGCTCTTACCAAGGTCAATGATTTTATAGATCATCTAGAAGGAGGGAAGATCACGGGGACGAAGTGCAAGTGCTGTGGCAGGACCTATTTTCCGCCTAGGGCCGATTGCTGTAGCTGTTTCAATAGTGACATGGAATGGTTTGAAGTAACCGGTTCAGGAAAGCTTCTCAGTTTCAGCAGACTGCGATATGCTCCTATAGGATTTGAAGGCGATCTTCCGTACACCATTGCCCTGCTCGATTATGGTGGTTATAAGGTATTCGGCCGCACAAATTCCTCTATTCCCTACGAAAAACTATCAGTTGGCATGGAGATGAAAACGGAAGTGAGTAAGCTGGCTAATGGCCAATTAACATATGTATTTCAAGAGGTGTGATAAACTGGATCTCCATAATTATGGATTCACGGTCAATCCGGGAATGACACAACATAATGTAACAGTTAGCCCGATTGTCATCCCCGAACTTGACCTACATCAGTTTAATTTCACTGAGAGAAAGCAGTTTTGAAGTAAATAAGTTTAAGGAGAAATGTCATGAATTTTGAATTATCGGAAGAGTTAAAGATGTTGCAAGATATGGCGCGCAATTTTGTAAACGAGAAGATTGCGCCATTTGCGGATGAATGGGAAGAG
>Ga0307991_1000569_pt1 | contig 26632 bp, 29 predicted proteins | sample EllFjometagen131_FD_203146 | JGI IMG/M metagenome (GOLD analysis project Ga0307991, IMG submission 203146) | Marine microbial communities from Ellis Fjord, Antarctic Ocean - #131 | ecosystem: Environmental > Aquatic > Marine > Unclassified | place: Southern Ocean | collected 2014-10-08 | reverse complement strand
TTACGCCCCCACCGGGATTCGAACCCGGGTCACCACCGTTCTCCAAAAAGAAAGATTGCATTGAGATGCATAGATCTTTTCTTTCATCAAGACTAGATCACCTCCCCTTTTAATAAATATAATTCTAAAAAACTTTTTCTTTCTTATCACATATTTATTGATTGGTTTTGAGAGGGTGGCATACTTGGCCTCTGTAATATGGGGGCTGTAAGACACCTAGGGTTTCTTGACATTTAACACCTAAGGTGCGAGAACCTCTAATGAGGCTTTCCCTTAAGTTAGATTCAAGGTCGATTGATAACTAAAGGTGTGTAAGACTGATAGATTTGTAAAGCTTAAAAACATTATTCTTTTGGTTTTTTATATAATAACAATAGCCCTGTGATCTAGCGGCCAAAGATTCGAGCCTCTGAAGCTCGATACCTCGGTTCAAATCCGGGCAGGGCTATTTTTGGAAAACAAAATGATTATTAAAGAAAAAAAACTAACAAGCGAAGAAATTGAAAATTTAAAAACAGAAGTTTTTATTTATCCAACAGATACGATTTATGGAATTGGATGTGATGCTACAAATGATAAATTGGTTGAGAAAATTAGAGAAATAAAACAAAGAGAGAACAAACCTTTTTCTATTATTGCTCCATCTGTTCAATGGATTTTAGATAATTTTAATGTTAATGTTCGTTTGATTGATAAATATTTGCCTGGCCCTTACACTCTATTGTTGGAGAAGAAGCAAAAGAATTTTCTAAATTCTGTTTCAAATAATGAATTTGTGGGAATTAGAATCCCAGATTGCACTTTTACAAAAACTTTGCAAAATTTAAACATGCCTTTTGTTACAACTTCTGTAAATTTATCTGGAGAAGAATTTGCAAATACAATTGGAGAAATCAATAAAGAAATACTTAGTAAAGTTAATTTGATTATTGATGCAGGAGAGTTGTCTGGAAAATCCTCTATTTTAGTTAAAGATGGTGAAGAGATTAAAAGGTAAGATTCTTCATTTTATTTAAGTTACAGGAAATCTTTTTATACTAAATTTGTGTTCTTTTGCTATGGCAATCGGGGTGACCTTTGTAATTCTTGCAGTAGTAGTAGTTGCAATTTGGTTGATTATTGAAGCAAAGAGATTAAAACATAAAGTATTTGCTATTTTTCTGATTTTTCTAATTATCTTTACTTATGTTAGTTTTGCAGTTGTAATTAAGAATAATGAAAATGCTGATTTGAAAACAACTTCTGGGTGGATGAATGCAGGAAAATTATATCTTTCTTGGTTAGGAGGAATTTTCCAAAATGTAAAGTCTATAACAGCATATGCATTTAAACAAGAATGGGGAAATGTTAATGAGAGCATCATAGATGAGGGTCCGATTCTTGAAGAAGGAGAAACTATCTGGGATAAAATTTCTTAATTGAAGGTAATGTTTAAAAACTATATATTCTAGTGTATATTATGGTTGTTAAAAAAAAGGTGAAGAAAAAAGTTTCTAAGATTTCTAAAAACTCTTTTGCAAAAAGAAAAAATAAGGTTTTAGTTAATTTAATTCGGTCTTTGGTGGCTTTTGTAATTTTCTTAGTACTTTCTCTTGTAGTTTCAAATTATGTTCTTGATATTTTATTTAAATTAGGTGCTTTAATAACTGGTGGTATTTCTGTAGCATTTATTTTAATTTTTCTTGGATTTCTTTTGTATAAAAAAAATTCTAAAAAGAAGCGTTAAGTTTTTTAATGTTTTAATTTATTTATTAGCTGTGCCACAATAGCTCAGTTATGGTTAGAGCACGTCATTGGTAATGACGAGGTCCTGAGTTCGACTCTCAGTTGTGGCTTTTATTTTATGGTTTAAATAACATAATTTATAAACTTTTTAATTTATAAATTATAGTGGAAAGAGGAAAGAAGAAAGAATTAATCTTAGTATCAGCTTTTTTATTAGTTTTAATAGCATTCTTGGTCTTTTTCTATTTAGATCTTTCTTCTAAGAATTTAAATGTAAATGTAATTGAAACTCCTGAAACTTGTAATGATACAGATGGAGGGATAAATTATTTTGTTCAAGGGATAACCTCTGGAATAAACAGATATTTTGTTAAGGGTGAATTTCCTGATTTTTGTTCATCTGAAGTAAATTTATCAGAATATTCTTGTGAAAATGATTTTGTAGTTAAAGAAACTTATGATTGTTCTTTAAATAATGCAACTTGTTTTGAAGGAAGATGTTTAGAAGTTCCAAAAGATTTAGAAGATCCAGAAGTAAATACTTGTAATGATACAGATGGTTTAAATTATACTAATGCAGGTTCTGTTTATGGACAATTAATAATCGATGGTCCTGCTGTGACTAAATATGATGTTTGTAATTCAATAGATGTTCTTACGGAGTATTTTTGCGAAGGGGATCCTGATTTAATAATGAAAGAGGAGTTTCCTTGTTCTAAAATTTCAAATGAGAGTTTTTGTTTATCTGGTGCTTGTATAGTTAAAGAAAATTCTTCATCGCCTTCCAATGTAACTTGCATTTCTACAGGAAACTTTTGTTTAGATAATTCTTCAGTATGTTTTGGAAATCTTTTAAATTTTTCTTGTTCTGAAAATCAAGTTTGTTGTGATGTGGACGCGAATTTACAAAATTCTTCAAGTACTTGTTTGGAGCTAAATGGGACAATATGTAATTTAACCCAATATTGTTTTGAAGGAGAAACTTATTCTTCTTTAGGATTAACTTTTGGAGAGGTTTGTTGTGTTGGAGGAAATTGTGCTGAAGAGATTACTTATCAAGAACCTATGATTTTAAATAATTTTCAAAATATTTCTGGGTCTCCTTGTGTTGGAGATTTTTGTGAAACAAATGAATCCTCTGAGTTTTCTGCAATTACTTGTGGTCCTGGAGAAGATTGTGATATAGAGAATTCTCTTTCTAAAGAGGATAAAAATTATTGGTGGTTATGGTTGATAGTGGTATTAATTCTTGTAGGAGGTTTTGCTTTTTTATTCTTTACAATTAGAGAAAGATTAAAACTTAGAAAAGAATTTGTAAAAAACTCTGCTAAAACAAATTCAGTCCAACTAAAATCTTCTGAAACAAATTCAACTCAATCAAATCCTAAGAAAACTCTTTGAAAATATCTTCTAGTTCAAATTCTAATAAGGAAACAGGCATTTTAATTTTCCAATTTTTTAATATTTTAGGATGAATTTCTCCGATAAATCCTATTTCTTTGTCTTTAAATAAAATATTTCCTGTTCTTCCATCGATAAAGTGCTGTGGGGGATTATTTGTTTCTTTTATTTCTAATTTTATATTTAAGATTTTTTCTAAATACTCTAAAATCTGTTTAATTTCTGTAAAATTTCCAGGGCAAATTGCAATTGACAAATTTTCTTTTTCATTTATCTTTCCAGATTTTATTTGAAACGTTTTTCCTATTTCACATATTTTTTGAGGATATTCTGAATCAATATTTTTTGAAAATGTCTTTAAAATTCCTGAAGAAAGATTTCTTCTTAAAATATTATTTTCTGTTTTAGATTCTATCACTTCTAGATATTCTGGTTCTGATTTTTCATTGATACCCATTTTTTTAAATTGATTTTCTTTTGTTGTAAGATGATGGCTTGATATTTCTAAAATCCCTATTCCTTGTAAGATATTTGAAATTTTTTGTTTGATAACTTCTTTTTGATCTTTTTCTCCAATTGTAGAAATTTGAGGGATTTGAGGAATAAAATTTTCGTATCCATATGCAATTGCAACTTCTTCAATTAAATCTACTTCGTGTAAAATATCTGTTCTCCAAGATGCAATTTCAACTTCTCCTTTATAATAATTGTGCCCCATCTTTTCAATATATTGTTTTATTTGTTTTTCTTGAAAATTCATTCCTAAGGTTTTATTTGTATTTTCTATTGAGATTTTCATTTTCTCTGTTTTTAATTCTGGGGTAATTTGAGTATCTTTTGATTTTATTTTCATTTGATAAATTCTTCCTCCCATTTCTGCGAAAATTGTTACAATGATACTAAGACATTTTTTTAATATCTTTTGATCAAATCCAGAACATTCAATAAAAAAATCTCTTGTTTTTTCTGTTACTCTTCCTGTTAGTTCTGAGTTAATTATTGGAGGCATACTTAGAATTTGTTTTGCATGATCTACAAAGATTGGGAATTTTGTTTTGCCTTTTAATAAATGAGAATATTCTTTACCGGCAGGGTGTCTTTGTAATATCTCTAATCCAGACATTGCTCTTCCTGATTCTAAAGGAATGAATTTTATTTTGTCTGGTTCCAATGCTTTATATGTTATTGGAAGGGTTATTTTTTCTAAAGGATATATGCCTATTGCTAACTTTTTTCTCTTTCTTCCAATTGTAGTGTGGAGTTTTTCTTGTATCTCAATTATTTCTTTTATTTTATCTTCAGAAAGTCTTAGATTTTTTATGATTGCACACATTGTATAGGGTCTAACTTCTTTTACAGAGGATTCTACTTTTACAGTGTAGTTTTTTTCAGGTTTGTGTAATTTGTATTCTTTTAATCTTGTTTTTCTTCCTAAAAATGCTAAAAAAGATCTTTTAAATCCATGATAGGAAAGTAAATCTGGTCTATTTGGAAAGATTTCTATTTCAAGATAATTTTCTGTGATTGATTCTACAGGTGTTCCAAATAATGCAATTTTCTCTTGCATTTTTTCGTCTAATTTTCCAATTTCTCTTTCAAATTGTTTTTTTGGTACTTTTATGTTTGCCATTTTTATTTTATTATGTAAAATTTATTTTCCTTATAATTTTCTAAGACTTTTGCACTAGGGAAGTAAATCTTTTCTGGTAACTCATTTATATCAAACCATTGCCATACTGTTATTTCTTCTGGTTCTTTTACTTGGGGTTCTCCCTCAAAATCATCTGAAAATAAACCTATTGTTATAAAATGTGCAGAATTTATTTTATCATTATTAACACAAATAACTTTCATTGTTTTTAGTTTGATTCCTGTTTCTTCCATTGTTTCTCTCATTGCTCCTTCTTCAAAAGATTCCTGAAAGTGTAATTTTCCTCCAGGCATTGTCCAAGTTCCTTCTCCACTTAATTCTGAATCTGCTTTATTTGGATTGTCATGCCTTTTTCCAAGTAAAACTTTTTTTTCTTTGTTTAAGATTAATACTCCAAAACCTACTCCTGTTTTCTTTTTTTGTTTTTCCATTTTTATTTTATCCATGCCCTCATTTTTCTTAATTGAGTTAAATCATTTTTGTAAAGTTCTCTTAAATCTTTTACTTTATAATAATCCATTAAAATTCTATCAAATCCTGGACCCCAAGCTAAAACTGGAATGTGTCTTCCTAGTAAAGGTATTGTAACCTCTGGTCTAAACATTCCTGCTCCTCCTAATTCTAGCCAAACCTTTTTTTCAGGATGCCAAACATTTATTTCTACACTCGGTTCTGTATATGGGAAATATGCCGGACTAAATCTTATTTTATCAAATCCCATTTTACTAAAAAACTGTTTTAAATATCCTAGTAAATGTCTGAAATTTGCGTTTTCATCTATAACAATTCCCTCTGTTTGATTAAATTCAAATTCATGACTCCAATCCACTGTTTCATTTCTAAAACATTTTCCAATAGCAAAATATTTTGCAGGAAAATCCTTTTCTTTTAATTCAGCTAATTTTTTTGCAGATAAACAAGTTGTGTGTGTTCTCAATACAAGTTTTTTTGATTGTTCTTCATCCCACTCAGATCCCCAACCTTTACTTCCTTGTACTCCTTTTTCATGTGTGTCTTTTATTTTTTTGATTAATTTTTTGTCTGGTTCTTCTTGTTTTTTGTTAATAAAGAAAGTATCTTGCATTTCCCTAACAGGATGGTCTTGTGCAGTAAATAATGCATCAAAATTCCAAAAACTTGGTTGAACCATATTTCCAGTCATCTCTTTAAATCCCATTTCAGTCCAAATATCTCTAGCATAATCTACAGCTTGATTTACAAAGTGTCTTTTTCCACCATATATTCTTGGAACATTTGCATTAATATCATATCTTCTGAATTTTTTTCCTTTCCAATTTCTTTCTTTTTTCAATAAATCTCTAGTTATTTGTTCTATAAGATTTTGCGAGTTTATTTTAGATTTCATAATTTTCTTCCCTAAATCTGTTATTGAGATTTCTATTTCTTTTTTTTCTTTAACTTCAATTATATTTTTTCTTTTTTGTAATTCATTAAAAGCAAAGTTTTGTTCTGGAGCTAAGGAATCTTTTTCTAAAGGTAAATTATCTATGAATATCTCTTCTATGCTTTTCTTTGAAATTTCTTCTTTTTTAGCATTAAAAATTATCTTTCCATTTTTTAATTCAATTAAAGCTTTTCTTTTTAAAACTCCTAAAGAAACTTTGAATTCATCATTTGATAATTTGCTTTCTTTAATTGCTTCTTTTAGATGCAAAATTCTTTTTTTGTCTAAAAGGTTTAATAATCTTCTTTCTGGAAGTCCTTTCTTTTTATATAAGGCCCCATTTATATCTAATTCGATTATTTTCTTCTTTTTTAAATTTAAGTTAATTATTTTCTTCTTTTGCAAGTATTCTAATGCTCTTAATACAGTGGTTTTATCTAAATTTGACTTCACACAAATTTTAGATAATTTCTTTTCTTCAAGATGAGGAATTATTTTTCTTTCTATAGGGCTTAGAGATTGGATTATTTTCTCCATTATATAATTTGGTAGTTTTAGTTAAAAAAGCTTTGTTTTTAAGTTGATTAAGTTTATAAATTCAGATTGTTTTTAGTTTAAATGAGGAATAAGAAAGGGGTTTCTAGTACAGTTTCAACAATTTTAATAATTGTTTTAATAATGGTGGTTTTAGGAGTTATTGGAACAGTGGTTTTTGGTTTTATTAGACAAGGAACAAATCAATTTTCTACTAGTAAGTTTACAGTAAGAACTGGAATTGCTTCTGCAAATATTGATTTTGATACAGGGATAGCTACAATTAGAGTTGCGAGAGAACTTGGAATGGGAAATCTTATAGGATTAAAATTTATTTTTGAAGATACAAAATCTTCTGAAGTTTTTGATGTTGAAATTACTGGATTTGATGAATTAGAAGAAAAAACTTTTGATTTGGATTTGATTTCAGAAGATTCTAATTTAAATTTATTTGATGTGGGGAAAGTATCTGTAGCACCAGTTATTTTGTTGGAATCTGGTGAGATAGTCATTGGAACTCCTTCAGAGGTTATTTCTGGATTAAATAATAATTTAAATCTGGCAAATGAAACTTTTGAAGAAGAGAATGATACAGAAATATGTGCAGTAAATGCAGATTGTGGAATTGATTATTTTGTTATTGGAACTAAATATTGTTTAGAAAATAATTCATATCAATATAAAAAGGTTTTTACATGTACTTTAGGATTTTGTGATAACTCTCTTGAAGATATTTTTATGGAAACTTGTGATTTTCAATGTTATGATGGAGATTGCATAGAGGAGATTATGGGATGTGCCCCTGAAACTGTGAATGTTGATTGTGGGGTAGATGGTTATATTGGAATTCCTGCATGTGATGTTACTGCTACTAGAGTTATTCAAGATTATAAAGATTATTCTTGTATTAATTCTTCTTGTGATCTTGTTGTTATATCTCAAGTATTAGAATATTGCAATTCTTCAGAAGTTTGTTTTAATGCAGAGTGTTTTGTTCCCTTAGAGTGCACAACAAATGCTGATTGTCCTGGAGGAGAGATTTGTGTAGAAGGTGAATGTGTTACAGAATTTGCTTTAAACTCAGGGGTTATTTCTTCAATTTGGCCTTTTAGTATTGGGGAATATTTTGATAGCCCTGATTTATTAGACCCTGAAAATATGAGTTTAGTAGGAAAGTTTATAGTTTTTCCAGGGAGTCTTCAACAAGGATGTTTAAGTATTTATGAACATTTAATGCCAAATGTGACAGGCGCAGCACCTTATGTAAGATTAGATGAACCAATTACAAATATTTCAAGTTTAGATAGTTTTCAGATTTGGGAGACTAATTATGTTTGTGAACTTTATTAAATTTTAATTATAAATTTTTAGTCATCCACGTTGGCATTCCTAAAACAAGACCTAATGATTTTAAATTATAAGAGTTTTGTTTGTTTTTTGAAATAAATTTCATTTGAATTTTATATTTGTCACATAATTTAATATTTTGGATAATTCTTGAGATTATTTTCTCTTTGTTTTTTGATAAAACAAGTTCGTCAAAATTTATTCCTATTTTTATATTATTTTTTTTAGTTATTTTTGCTAGAACTTGATTAAGTCCTGAATTTCTTTGTTTTTGATAATCTTTTTTGTTTTTTAAATTTATTAAAAGAATTTGAATCTCTAGTTTTTCTAAAACTTTTCTATTTAAATCATCATCTTCGCTAGTGAAAATTATTTCTTTATTTTTGTTGTTTTTAACTTGATTTCTTAATTTGTTAAAGTTTTTTTCAGTGAGAATTATTTGTTTCATAAGGTAAGGAGTAATTTAACTTTTATTAAGATTTTGATTTATATTTTTTAGAATATGTTAGGTAAGTACCTTCAAGTTGATTATCAAAAATATTTTCAAATAAAACATTATTTTTGTTTGCTCCATTTATTATAAGCCATCTAAAATTCCCCCTCCAATCAATACTTGGAATTCCAGAAATTTCTTTTTTGAATTTTTCTTCTACAATCAAAAAAGGTTTGTTTTTAAATTCTGAAGAGATTTCTCCAATTTTTTCTGCTCCAAATTCCCCATATTTTGCAATAATATAAGGGTTTTTTGATAATTCAAAAGAACTTTGTTCCCCTATTTTGTATCCAAAGGGGGTAAAACTCATTAAGCCATCATTACTAAAAAAAATGGGCTGTCCATTACTGCGAACTTCTTTGCAATTGGAAAAATTATCCAAAAGAGAATTTACATCACAATAAGAATTAATATCTTTTATTGTTGGTTTGTGTTTGAAAAAAACACCTGAACTAAAATCCCCTTTTCCTTTCGATGAATGAAGTTCCATGGTGTTTTCCCAAATATTTCCTCCTAACTGGTTTAATGTTTTTTTATTAGTTTTTTTATATTTTAAAAGAATGGATAATAAAGAAATGGTTTCTGGTGAACATAACCATTCCAAATCATTTTTTTTACAAGAGGTAGAAAAGTTAGAAATATTTCCTTTTAGATATGACATTTTAAAATCTTTAGAATAAAAATCTTCTTGTGATAATAATTTTTTTATTGTCATAGGGGGGTTAAAGATTCTTACTTTATAAAAATTTATATTTTTATTTACTCATTTTAAATATTTATTTTAATTAGGATTATAATTAATCCTAAAAGTATAAAAAGTATATGTGAAAAATAAAGAATTCTCCAGATTTTTATGTTTTTTGTTAATTCTTTATTTTTTAGATTAAATATTAATTTTTGGTATAATTTTGTTTTGATTATTTGATTGTGGAATTCTGGTTTTCCTATTTTCCCCTAGTATTTTATCTTATTTTTTTTAATAATTTAATTATTCTTTTAAAATAAATAAATCTTTCAATTATTCTAAAGCAAAATCCCAAAAGAATAAGGTTAAAGGAAAAAGTAAATTTTTTAATAGAATCATTTTAATCCTTAATTGTTGTTCCAGTAAACTTTTTGTTCTTTAATAGATTGTTTAATTGTTTTGTATCTTTTCCTATAATGTATGTTGGAATTTTATTGTTTTTTATTATCCCCGAAGCTGTTTGATCTAATACAAAATGTTGTCCGGGTTTAAACTTTGACTTGTTTGCCATTTTATCAAATTCCTGCCATGTTATTTTTGAGATAAACTTTGCTTTTTTATTTGTTACTGGATTGTCAGTGTAAAGTCCTTTTATGTTTGTTAAATTTATGAACTTGGTTTTTAGTTTTCTTGCAATCTCTGCAGCTGTTGAATCTGAAGTTTGATTGGGTTTATATTCTAATGCTCCACAAAAAACAATTTCTCTTGTTTTTAGATAATTTTTAACTTGTTTTATTTTATGAGGGATTCCTTTATGAGGATCTATGCCAAAAAAGTAACTCATAAATCTTGCATTTGTTCTTGTTGCTGCAATTCCGGCATAACTTTGAAATTCTTGATTTTTACTATCTTTTTCTAAAACAGAAATATATTTCCTTGCTAAATCTCCTCCTCCACAAACAATCACAAATTTGTAATTTTTTTTATTTGTATTTATTATTTTTTTAAATTGATTGAGATAAATGTAATTTATTTTGTCAGGGATTATTAAGCTTCCTCCTAAACTTAGAACAATAGTCTCTTTTTTCATATTTTTAATAATGAGGCTGTATTTTTAAGGGTTTTTAATGTTGTTTTTGAGAACCACAAAGAATTTTAAGTTCAATCTCTTGATTTTTATATGGATCTTGGAGGTCATGTCGCAACAAGATTGCTTTCTTTTAAAAAGGGGTTTAATCAACTAGAAGGTATTTCTGGAATTGAGTGGAAAACTCTTCAAAAAGGAACAATTACTTTTTCAAATCTTGTTTTTGATATTAGTTGTATTAAAAGAGAATTAGAGATTGATATTTACCCTTTAGAAGATAAAAATTGGGATAAATTTAGAGAATATTTTGATTTTGCAAGAGAAAATACTAAAATGTTTTATGAGGAGCATGGTTTTTCTCAGGGTTTTTTAAAGGAGAAATATGGTTTTTTAAAAAATAGGACCCATTTAATTAAAGATTCTATAAAATCTTGTAGAATAAATGCAGATATTTCTACAACTAATAACGATAAATTAAAAGAATCTATTTATTATTCTATTGTTGTTCCTTTTATCAAGTATGAAAACTTTTGAAAAAGAGTTTATTTAATTGTGAATAACTTATCATCCTTCACATTAAAGACATCAAGTCTAACTCCAGAATCTAACCAACCATGAGCATAATTTAAAGCTGCAAATGAGTTTACATAATCTCCTTTTGATTCAAAATGTTTAGCATCAGATAAATAATTCTCAACCATATCAATTATTTCTCGCGCATATTTTTCTTTTCCTTTTATAATATTGCTTTTTGCTATTTTCAAAGCTGTTTTTGTTAAATTAAAATACTTTTCAAGTTTTTGTTTTGTTATTTGTTTCATGGTTTTATGAAGGTTAATTTAATTTTTAAATTAATTGGAAATCTTTAAATAGCTCTTTTCATTTGTTTGAATATCTAAGAAAAAGATGAAAAAACTATTTGTAATTTTAGGAGTGTGTATGGTTTTCCTATTAGCTGGAGGTGTTCTTGCTGAGAATCTAGCTGTTACTGAAGATGTTGAAAGTTTTGTTAAGGGAATTGTTGAAGAAAAAGGAATTGTTCAAGGAGATATAGAAAGTGTGGAAAAAATAGATTTTGATAATCTTCCAGAAGAAATTAATTTAGAAAATATAGATGAAACAAATCTTGCAATTTATGAAGTGAATTATGGAGAAGAAAAACCAGTTTTTATTTTAACTGTTTCAGATGCTAAGTTTAAGAAAACACTTAAAGAAATTGCAAATAAAATGATTTTGAATTTCGGATATAATGAGGAATTTAGTGATTCTTTATTTTTAGAAACTGCCACTGGAGTTCAAACAAGTTCTGAAAAAGGATATGTTATGATGAGATCTGGGAGCATTACAGGATTGTCTACAAATTTAGAAGTTCTTGAAGTTAAAGATTCTGGAGAGGTTGAAATTATTATTTATAAAAATCAAGAACCTGTTGGATTTAGAAATGGGTTTGTAGTAGATACAATTGGAATAAATAAAGATTATGATATCATCTCTAAAGATACTCTAACATTTGAAGCAGGAGATGTTATTTCGGTTTATGCCCATGTGAATGGAGATGTTGTGGCGAAAGATATAATAACAATGATGGAGATAAATGTTTTAGAATGAAAATTGAAAGGAGGTTAAAATAAAGATGGTTAAAAATAAACAAGGAATGATGATGAAGGCCATGGTAATAGTAATAATAGTACTTGTTTTAGTATTACTTTACTTTTTCGTTGCTCGACCAGGAATGGATACTTTTGTTATGAATAAGCAAATTGAAGGTGTTAATTTTGCATATGCTGACTTGGTGACTGCTGTTCAAACGCAAGGATATTTTGCTCTTCCTTTAGGAGAAAATCAAACATTGATTTTAGTACCGTATGTTCCTCCTGAAGCCCCAGCTGGAGTTCAGGCATAATAATTCCTTTTTTTTATTTTTTTATTTTTTTTCTTATAAAGACTTAAATATACTTATTTCTTTTAATTTGTATTAGTTACTTACATTAAAAGATGGCGTATAAAAAGTATATAAAAAAGAATGGTAAAATTTATGGACCATATATTTACCATAGTAAAAGAGTTAATGGAAAAGTTGTTTCAGAATATCGAGGATCTAAAGAAAAATCAATTATTAATATAAATAAAACAAGCAAAAGAAATTTAGCACTTGTTTTTGCAGGTGTTTTTTTGATATTATTCTTATCTTTATTCTTTATTATTCGATCAGGAGATATTTCTGGAAATGTTATTTTAAATCTTGATAGTCAATATCAAGAAAATCAATCTTTAGAGGGTGTTTTAAGTATTGGTTTAAAAGAAGGGGAGATGATTCCTGAATCTTCTAAAATTATTTTTGAAAATGCAAATACCTTTTATGAATATGATTTAAATCAATTTGTTTCAGCAGAATCTATGAATGGAGATTTTTTTATTGAAGGAGAAGATTCCCTTGGACAAGGAAAAGGATATGGTTTAATTGGTAATCAGGTTATTTATCCTGATGTTTATTTTCAGTTTCAGGTGGTTGATCTCCAAGTAGATCTTGAGGACCAAGTAGGTCTTGAAGAAAGTCCTGAAGAAGTAGAAGAAATTGTTGAGCCAGAGATTGTGGAACTAGAGGTTATTGAAGAAGAAATTCCTGAAGGGGTAGAAGACCCAATAGTACCTGAAGAAGTTGTGGAAGCAATACCTGAAGAACCAGTGGAAGAATTTAGTGAACCTGTTGCTCAAGTAGATCTTGAGGACCAAGTAGGTCTTGAAGAAAGTCCTGAGAAAGTAGAAGAAATTGTTGATTCAGAGATTGTGGAACCGGAGGTTGTTGAAGAAATAGAGGAAATTCCAATGGAAGAAGTTGCAGAAGAAACTGTGGAATCTGAACCAAGTATAACTGGGAATATTGCTCGAGGTTTTTTAGGGACTTTATCTAAGGTTTTTGTGGGAATAACCCCCACAGGAAAAGTTGTTTCTACAGAAGGAGAGATAATTCAAGCAGATATTTCATATGGAGAAGAATTAAGATATATTCTTGCAGATAATCAAAATATTGAAATTATTTCTGGAAGTGTAAGAACAGATATTAAAGAGTTATCTGTAACAAATTTGCAAACTTTTAGAGAAGGAAATGAGATTATTATTAAAACAGATTATTATGAAGAAACATCTGGTTTTGGAGAAGAATATATTGGAAATAGTGTTCAAAATTTAGAGATAGATCTTTCTTCTTTAGGTCTTATGTTTGAGGACTCTGCTTTGAAAATAAAATTAGTTTATGAAGGTAATGAGTTTAAGTCTTTTGAAGTTGATTTAAGTGAGTCTTTTATTGAGACTGAGAATGTTTCTTCTGAAGAAGAATTTGTTTTAAGTGACCAGGAAAAAAATATTTTAAATAACGAGTTTGGCGAAGAAACTGTTGCACAAACTGCTAGATCATATAAAGATTGGATAATTGTGAGTTTTAATTTAGGTGAATATGAAGTAGAATATTCTTATAATAAAGATCTTTCTAAAGAAGAATTAGACTCTTTAATTGTAAAAGATAAATTAAATTGGTTAAAAGACATTTCTAAAGAACTTACAACAGAAGAGACTCCTTCTTTTAAGTTGGATGAGTTTAATACTAATTATGATCTTTCTTAGGAATTGTTGAAATAAAAAGTAAGGAAGATAAATTGTTAATAATAAGTATTTTGAGGAATATAGTAAAATATGGGGCGATAGATGAAACAATTATGGAGATAATTTAAGTATAAAAAGGTCTTGGAGTTGTGTTTTGGGTAATTCTTTTGATTATAAAATGTATATCTTCTCCTGATTTTATAGAAGTTAAAGTTAAATTCCCTGCTGCTATTTTTGTAATGCCTTCTGAAATGGGTATTTTTGATTTTGATGAAAATTCATTTAAAACTTCATCTATTTCTTGTTTTGTTAATGTTATGTTTGTGCTTTTTCTTCCCATAGTGCCCATTACAATTACTTTTTGATTTGGACCATCAACTTCAATTGTTCTCACATTATAATCTTTTATTAAATCATTTATTTTTGGAAGAGCAAGTGTTTCTGATGTTGGGCTTGGTTTTAAATAAGCTAATCTTTGAGGAAGTCTTGTTTCAGGAATTCTTAGAACTCTTTTATTATTTTTTATTAAATGTTTTGTGTTTGGTGTTGTGGCAATAGTATTTTTTAAGTCTTTTATTAAAAATTTGGGCAAGACCTTTTTTTCCAAAGGTTTTTTCCTTTGTTTTATTTTTTCTTGAATATCTTGTTTTGTTATTGGTTTTGGAATTGGTTCCTCAGGAAACTCTTTATTTAAAATTTGTTCTAATAAATAAATTTGAGTATTTTTGTTATTTTTTATTAATTGTTTTGTAAATTCTAATAAAAAATAACCTCTTGCTTCTTTTGTAGATGTTTCAATCATTTTAATTTTTAGAAATTTTACTCAGGAATTTCAAAGACTGGTTTTTTTTCTTGTGGTGGTTTTGAAATTGGTTTTTTAAACACAGGAGTTTTAATTTCTGTTGGAATAAAATTATCTTCTTCAATATGTGGAGACTGAGTAAAATTTGCTTTTGGAACGAAACTTTCTTGAGGAGGGTTGCTTGACTTATGTTCGTGCATTAAAGTTAAACCTTTTGCAATTATTTTGTTTTGATCCATTAATTTATTTATCTTTTCTAACACTTCTGGATCTGCATTTTCTGTTCTTCCTGATTCTATTTCTTTTTTAACTAAGATTTTTGCTGAATCTTCAAATAATTCTAAAAGTTCGTCTATTTTATCTGAGAGCCTTTCAAATCTTTCAGCTAATTTTATCATAACCTTTTGCATATTTGCAGAGTTTTGAATTAAAATGTCTTCAATATCTTTATTTTTAGATTTTTTTTGAGGAGGAGATTTCTTTTTAGTCACCTTTTTCTTCACCATGTTTTTTAAAGCCCATTTATATTTATAAATCTTGTCAAATTAAAAAATTCCTAAAGGATCTTGATCATCTTTAGTTTCTTTGCTTTCTTCTGTTTTTTCTGAAACTTCTTCTGTCGATTGATTTTCTTTATCTTCTTCAGATTTGGTTTCCTCTTCTTTGCCTTCTTTTATTTCTTTTGAAGATACATCTTCGGGTGCTGATTCTTCTTTATCTTTTGGATGATTTTCTAAATATTCTTGTTTTTCTTCTTCAATTGCTTGAACATCTTCTCGTACTCTTTCTTGTTTTTGATCAGAAGTTTCATTTTTTATGCTTTCCATTTTTTCTTCAACAGTTTCTTCTTGTTTTTCTTCAGCTTCTTGGACATTTTTTTCAATTTCTTCTTCTTGTTTTTTTACTTCATATTGTCTTGGTTCTTTATCTGTCCCTCCCAAGGTTGTCTGTTCTATTTCTTGAACATAGTCTGCAATTTCTTTTGCCATGTCTGCATTTACACTTATACTATCTATTTCATTTTCTACTAAGTATTTTGCCATTTCTTTTTTACTTCCTGCTTGTCCACAAATACTTGTTTCAACATTGTATCTTTTACATACACGAATTACATAGCTTAGTTGATATAATACTGCAGGATGCATTTCATCATAAAGATGTTGGACTTTTTGGTTTCCTCTATCAATTGCTAACATATATTGTGTTAGATCATTTGTTCCAAAAGAAATAAAATCAATACCTTCTTCGCAAAATTCTTTTATTAACTGAACTGCTGCAGGGGTTTCAATCATAATACCTACCTTGGCTTTATCAAATTGAAGTTCTTTTAAATATTCTTTAACTTTCTTTAATTCTTCAACTAAGATTACTTGGGGCATTAAAATTCCAATTGTTTTTCCTGAATCTGAAATTCTTTTTAATGCTTTTAATTCTGCTTTTAGAATTTTCGGATTTTGTATACTATATCTAATTCCATGCATTCCTAACATTGGATTTGCTTCTTTTTCTTGAGGAGCTCCTTTTAAGTTTTGATATTCATCACTTCTTATGTCTGAAGTTCTTACCCATATTTCTTCAAAATAACTTGCAATTCCTTGAACTCCTTTGTAAATAAGATCTTCATATTTATTTGTTTCTCCTTTTTCCAAGAAATAATTTGGATGAATTCCGCTTTCTGCAATTATTCCTTCCATTCGTGTTAATCCTACTTTTTTCAACCCTGTTTTTGAAGCTCTTTCTGCAAAGTTTGGTAAATCTACCATTACTTTTATTTTTGTTTTTGTAGTCGCTGTTACCGGTAAGATTTCTTTTTTCTTTGTTTCACTTGTTTTTCCTAAATATATTTTTCCTTCATAACCATCTACAGTTATTTCTTGATCATCTTTTAATAATTCTGTTGCTTTTTGAGTTCCAACAACTGCAGGAATACCCATTTCTCTTGATACAATTGAAGCATGAGCAGTCATTCCTCCTTCATCTGTCACAATTCCTGCTGATTTTTCCATTGATACAACCATATCTGGATTAGTCATCTTTGTAACTAAAATATCTCCTTGTTGAATTTTGTGTAAATCTTTTAGGTCTTTTATTACTTTTACTTTTCCAGAAGCAATACCTGGTGAAGCTGCTAAACCTGTTAGAATAACTTCTCCTTTTATATTAGACTCTTTTCTTTCTGAGTCTTGTGTTTTTATTGTGGTTATTGGTCTTGTTTGTACAATGTAAACATCTTCTCCTTCAATTGCAAATTCAATGTCTTGAGGTTTTTTATAATGGTCTTCTAGTTTTAAGGCAAAATTTCCTAGTTTTTTAATTTCATAACCTGTTAAAACTTGGTGTTTTGATCTTTCTTCTCTTAATTCAAAAGTTTTTGTTTCTCCTGATGAATTTCTTCTTATTGCTATTTTTTTCTCTTCTATTTTTTTAGATATTAATTCTAAATCTTGAGATAGAACATAGTTATCAGGGGTAATTGCTCCAGATACAATTCCTTCTCCTAATCCCCATACAGCTTCGAGAATAATATTTGTTGTTTTATTTGTAGGGTCTTTTGAGAATATTACTCCTGATTTTTCTGCATTAACCATTCTTTGAACAACAACTGCTAAGCTTGCTTGTTCATGTTTAAATCCTTGTTTGTTTCTGTAATATGTTGCTCTTGAAGTAAATAAAGAAGCAAAGCAACTTTTTACTTTTTCAATTAATTGTTCTTTTCCTTTTATATTTAAATAAGTGTCTTGTTGTCCTGCAAAACTTGCTTCTGCTAAATCTTCTGTTGTAGCTGAACTTCTAACTGCGACAAAAATTGGTTCATGGGCGGTGTTTAAGATATCTGCTGCAGAACCTTTTTCAATTTCTATTTTGTTTGTGCTTAAATGATTATAAGATTCTAATATTTCTTCTTCTAAATCTTCTGGCATTTCTGCATTTTGAATTAATTCTCTTATTTGTTTTGTTTTTTCTGTTAATTGTTTAGTATCTTCATATTCAATTGTTTTTAGAATTTGTTTTATTTGTTCATTTAATCCTGCTTCTTTAATAAAATAATCATATGCTTGTGCTGTTATAACAAATCCTTCTGGAACAGGAATTTTTAGATTAAATATTTCTGCTAGATTTGCACCTTTTCCTCCAGAGACTTTTCCAGAATCTTTGTTAAGTTCAGAAAACCATTTTATTAAATCTTCGCTTTGTTCAACCTCTTTTTTTTCAAACATAAGATTAATTACCCAAGAGAATTAATAAAGGTTTTGGACTTATTCTTTTATAGCATCAACAGGACAAGCATCAATTGCTTCCTTTATACAAGGTAATTTTTTTTGGGATTTTATTTTTGCTTTTCCATCCTTTCCCATCTCAAAAACCTCATCACACTCTGCAACACAATTTCCACATCCAACACAAAGTTCTTTATTTATTTTTACCATGTTTTTATAATTGTTAGATAAGTTTATAAATTTGTCTTATGTTTCTTATGGATGTTAAGTATAGGTTTAATAGTTATTATTGTTGCAGTGGTTTTGTTATTAATAATTCCTTTTAGGTATTATAATAGATTTGTTATATTAGCAAATAGAATTAAAAATTCGCTTGCTCAAATTAATGTTCAATTAAAAAGAAGAGCAGATTTAATTCCAAATTTAATTGAGACTGTTAAAGGATTTGTAAAGCATGAGAAAGCTGCGATTAAAGCTGTTACAGAGGCTAGAAAAGCTCTTGTTGGGGCTAAGGGTGTTGAAAGTAAAGTTAAGGCAAATAATCAACTTGAGAGTGCATTAAAAACAATCTTTGCAATTGCAGAGGGTTATCCTGATTTAAAGGCAAATACAAATTTCTTAGAACTTCAAAGAGAATTAGCTGCTACTGAAGATAAAGTTGCATATTCAAGACAATTTTATAATGATTCTATTTTAGCTTACAATAATATGGTTGAAATGTTTCCTGGAAATATTTTTGCTAGCATGTTTGGAAGAAAGCAAATGGAATTCTTTAAGATAGAAGCTGTGGATAAGAAATTACCTAAAGTTGCTTTTTGATTTGATATGTTGTAGATTATAAATAAAAACATTTAAATACCCTTTGGTACATATATATTTACTATGGTACATAAATGTAGTTATACCAAAACACTTGAAGTATTTTTTCAAGAGCCAACTAAAATACATTTTATTAAAGAGATTAGTAGGAAAATAAATCTTGCTCCCACTTCAGTAAGAAAAAATATTTTTAAATTAATTAAAGAAAATTTGATAATTCCTAAGAAATCTAATCCTTTTAATGGATATGTTGCAAATAGGGATTTTAATCAATTTATCTTTTTGAAAAGAGTTTATAATTTAAGTTCATTAGAAAAATTAAAAGATTATCTTGAAAAGAATTTTTACCCTAATCTTACGGTTGTTTTTGGTTCATATGCTTTAGGAGAAGATATAGAAAGTAGTGATATAGATTTATTGGTGGTTTCTAAAATTAAGAAAATTGATTTAAAGAAGTTTGAAAAAGAATTTGATAAAGAAATAAATGTTTTAATTGTAGATAATCTTAATAAACTTGAAAAACCTATTTTAAATAAAATCTATAACGGTTTTGTAATTTGTGGAGGATTTGATATAAAATGAAGGAAGATGTTTTTAAAATAAGTAAAGATATTGAGAGAGCAAGAGGTATATTTGAAATATCAAAAGATAGGTTGAAATTAATTAAGATATATCCTAAAGATAAAGTCTATAAAATTATTGAAGAATATTATGAATCAATAAAAGAGATGATACTTTCTTTAATGTATTTTGCAGGATATAAAACTTTGAGTCATAAGAAAATGATTCAATGGTTTGGAGAGAATTATGGAATTTTTTCTGAGGGCGAAATAAAGCTGATTGATACTTTAAGAAGATTAAGAAATGGAACTTTATATTATGGAGAAAAAGTAAATAAGTTGTTTTTAGAAAACAATGAAAAAGAAATTAAGAATTTAGTAAATAAATTAATTAAATTTACTTCAAATAAATTAAAATGAAAAGAATAGACTTAATGCCTCACAAGGATGTTCAACGTAAAGCCCGAGTGGACTTTAGAGATCAAATTGCAAGAAATAAAAGAAAGTCTATTTTCCTAATGATAAGTATTTTTCTTGTGATAATTGTTTTAGGATATGCAATTTCTTTAGCATTTAGTCCAGGGTATTTTTTTATGATAATGATTATTGCAATAATTTTTTCCATAAGTTATCTTTTAATTATGTTTTATAATTCAGATAAAATTGCAATTTCAAGTGTTAATGCTAAAGTTGCAGATCAAATTAAACATAAGCAGTTTTATTCTCTTATTGAAGGTTTAACAATTGCTTCTGGTTTGCCTATGCCTAAGCTTTATGTAATGCCTTCTAAACAAATTAATGCTTTTGCTTCTGGTAGAAATCCTGCCAATGCTGTTGTATGTGTTACAGAAGGAGCTTTAGATAAATTAGATAAAAGAGAACTCGAGGGTGTTTTAGCACATGAATTAGGGCATATTGCAAATTATGATATTCGATATATGACTTTGGTTGCTGTTATGGTTGGAATTATTGCAATTGTATCTCAGATCTTTTTAAGAAGTTTATGGTTTAGATCAGGAAATAGAGGAGATGGTAAGGCTCAAATGATTTTTATGTTAATTGGTATTGTTTTGGCTATTTTAGCTCCAATTGTTGTTTATTTTGTTCAAATGAGTATTTCAAGAAAAAGAGAGTTTAGTGCAGATGCAAGTGCTGTAAAATTTACACGTTATCCTGCTGGTTTAATTGGAGCTTTGAAAAAGATTAAAGAGGATCATGCAAGTCCAAAGATAAAAACAAGCAAAGCAATTGCTCCTTTGTTTATTTCAAATCCATTTAAGAATGCTGGACGAACACATCCTTCTTTAGAAAAAAGGATTGAAGTTTTAGAGAAAATGTAAAATTTTTAGTCACCTGCTCAAGCATGGTCCAGTGAGAGAGTATGAGATTAGTTTTAAAAACTAATTTCCCTTGAATTAATAATGGGTATTTTAAGAAGTGGAGGGATTTTTTTATTAGCTTTAGTATTTTTTATAGCAGTGTTTTTTGCAAATGTATTTCTTAATTTAATATGGTCCTTAGAATATAATACTCTTGAACCAAATCTAATAGGTGTTGCTAACAAATTTATTAATCAAACAGGGATTAGTGAAGAGATTGATACGGGTTTGACTGCAATGGAGTTTTATTGTATGGCTCATACAAATTATATTTTTATGCAAGAGGATTTAGGAGTAGAGATTCCTTGTTCTATTGTAGATTCTGGAGTGAATAATTCTGCGCAATATGTTGTGGAGTATCTGGTTTATAAAATTTATTATGATTCTTATGATTGTGATTTTTGGTCCTGTGTTAAAGAATCTAAAATTCCTTTTGTCTTAATTTCTGAAAAAGCAAAAGATTATTGGCATAATCAATTTAAAACAGCAATTTATGCTTTGCTTATTGTTTTTGCTCTTAGTATTATTCTTGTTAGAAAAAAAGCAAATGCATTTATTAACGCAGGTATTTTAACTATTCTTGCAGCAATTTTATTTAAACAATTTGATTGGATTTTTAAGATTTTTCCAGATAATTCTGTATTTGAACTTTTAGATATTTTTCTTGCCAAATCTCTTAATGTTTTGGTTATAATGTGTGTTATTGGGGGGCTGTTGGTTGTTTTAGGTGTTTTGTTTAGATTCTTTAAATTAAGTACTAAGATTTCTAATTTGTTTAGAAAAAAAGAAAATAAAAAAGAATTATCAGAGGATAGTATTAGAGAAATGATTCATAGTGAGTTGAATCCTTTAAAAAGTAAAAAGACTAAAAAGTCAAAGAAGAAGAAAAGTAAAAAAAATGATTATAAAGACTTAACCAAATAGTTTTTATAATCTATTTCTGAAATTTTATTATGGTAAAATTAAAATCAGTAAAAAAAACCAAGGCACTTGCATTATTTTCAGGAGGATTAGATAGTTGTTTGACAATTAAATTACTTCAAGAACAAGGTTTAGATGTAGAAGCTCTTTATATTAAATTGCCTTTTGCAGCAGATTGTTGCACTTCTATTGAAGGTTCTTTTAATTTTACTCAAATGCAAGATGTTAAATTGCATATTTTAGATTGTTCTAAAGGAAAATTGTTAAAAGAATATCTTAATTTGATTAAAAACCCAAAATATGGTCGTGGATCAGGATATAATCCTTGTAAAGATTGTAAGATATTTTTGTTTCAGCAAGGCAAAAATATTGCTAAGAAGATTGGAGCAGAAATTATTGCAACAGGGGAGGTTATAGGTCAAAGGCCAATGTCTCAAATGAAAAAGAGTTTAATGTTAGATGAAGAACAAGCAGGACTTAAACATAAGATCTTAAGACCTTTATCAGCAAAATTACTTCCTAAAACAATCTATGAAGAAAAAGGGCTTGTTGATAGAGAAAAATTTCTAAGTATTCATGGAAGATCGAGAAAAATACAAATGAAATTAGCTGAAAAATATAAAATAAAATATCCTACACCTGCAGGGGGATGTTTACTTTGTGAAAAGTTTTTGAAAAAAAGATTTGAGATTTTATTAAAAAGAGGATTAGATTCAAAAACTTCCAGGTTAATTAATGTTGGAAGGCATTTTATGATAGATAAGGCTTGGTTAATTTTAGGGAGAGATCATGAAGAAAATAAAATCTTAGAAAATCTTAAATGTGGAAAAGTAATTGAACCTGATTTTCCTGGCCCAAGTGTGCTTGTTTTTGGAGAGATTGCTAAGAAACAAGTTTTAGAATTAATTAAATCATATTCAAAAAAAGGAAGTTTAAAAGATAGGGAAACTTGGGATAAGTATAAAATTTAAAATGTGTAAATTATGTGAATCAAAACCTGTTTATGAATTTACTAATCAGCGGAAACTTTGTAAAAATTGTTTTGTTCGTTGGTTTGAAAAAAAGTTCTTTTATACAATTAGAAGATTTCAAATGATCTCTAAAAATGATAAAATTGGTTATGAAAATAAAAAAGATTTTAGAAATATTGTTTTAATTGAACTTCTTGAATTGTTAGAACAAAGATCGCCTGTAGAGATTGTTGCACCTAAAGGTGTGCCTTCTGCATCTAAAAATGTACCCTTTGCTGAGGGCAAAGAGGGCAGAAAAAAAGCAAATAAAATTGCTGTTTCAGACACAATTGATGTAATTGCTAAAGAATTTATTAAAAATTCTGTAAATAAAACTTTGAAAAATAATTTAAGTCCTGTTGATAAAAAAATGATTAAACCTCTTTATTTATTTTTAGATAAAGAAGTTTTAATTTATGCTAAAATCAAAGGTTTGAAATTTAATAAAATTAAAAAAGAAAAAGATAAATGGTTTGATTTTATTGAGAATTTAGAAAAAAAACATCCCGAGATAAAGAGAGGAATTGTTAATAGTTATTTAGAACTTTTCTTATGATTTTTATCTTCTCTTCCTAATCTTTCCATAAATCCAGTTATAAATTTAGAATGATCTGGTTTTGATACTATTTCTTTTAGATTATAAGCTTTTATTTTGTCGTTTTCCACTTTATCTACTTTTATTTTAGAAGCTAAAGTGTTTCTTAATTTTTCTGATAAGAATATCTGTTTATTTGAGACTATTGACATTCTTTTTAAATTTGTCATTAAAGCAGTTATTGCAGTGAACTTTACTGAGTTTTTCTCTGATTTTATTATTAATTCTCCTTCGTCAATTGCTAAACCATATTCTATTTTTTGCTTGAATAATTTATTGTGGTTTTCTAATATCTTTACTATTTCCTTTGCTAAACTTATAGTTAATTCTTGAATCTTGAATGTTCTTGTTTTTTCTGGACTAAATATAAGGAATAAATTTTCTCTGCTTTGATATACAAGTCCTTTACTTTCTTCAATTAATTCAGTTATTTTCTTTAAGGTTTCTACAACTCCTCCTTGTCCTGAAGAAATTTCAGAATAATTTTTAAGATGTAGATTTATTATGTTTGAAGTCTGTTTATTTCCGTGTATTGATAATGAGAATTCTACTGGAGTTAATGGATTAATTAAATGTCCTTTGATTTCCTTTACTTTTTTTGATCTTCGAATAAAAGTATCTTTTACTTTTTGATGTTTTCCTTTTGAAGGATGTTTTCTTCCGAAAAAAGTTCTCTTGTATCCTTTTCTAAATATCATGTAAGCAATTAAGCCTAAAATAATTATAATAAAAATCCATATTGCTGGCTTCAAGGCAAAAGTCTTTTCAGAAAACTTCTTTACATCTACAGATTTTCCAGTTAAACTTACTGTTTTTGATTCTTCACCAATTTGAATAAGATAATTTCCTCTTGGAGCAGTTAAAGTAAATTTCTTGCTTTCTCCTATTTTTAGACTTAAGTCTATTTGTTTTATTTCTTCTCCTATATTTATTTCTACTATTTCTTCATAATTTACATTTCCGATGTTTGTAATTGTTAAAGTATTGTTTAAGATTTCTGTTTTAATTGCTTTTTTTTCATTTATTATAAATGCACTTGTTCCATCTAATCCTCCAGCATATACATTTATTCTCCAAGTGCTTGGAGCTTCTGTTAAATTTACATCATGTTCAAAATATTCATCTGTGAGTTTTTCAATTTTTTCAATTACTTGACCTTTTGAGTCTTTTATAGCAATGTATGCTTTTTCAATCATATTTTCTCCTGTTTGATCATGCAAAATAATTCTTCCTTTAAGGGTTTCCCCAGGATCTAATTTTGGATCATCTAATATTATTTCTATGTTCGATGCTATTTGTTTTACATTAATTGTTGTTTTTAAAGAACCATTATTTATTATTTTTAAATCTGAATTTTTTTCATAAGCAAATAAATTTAGGGTGTGATCTCCTGCTTTAATGTTTTGTGGAAGAATTATTTCTATTATAAAATTCCCGTTTTCAACAAGATTTGAATAAATCATATTACTTATTCCATTTGTTGAGAAATTTGCTTCGATAATTCCTGTTAATTCTTTTCCGTTTCTTTTAATTGCAGTTCCAGAGAGAGTAATTTTATCTCCTGGAGAAAATGATCCTTCTACTTCTTGAGCTAAAATATCTATTTGACTTGATAGATCAAAATCTTGGCTTAAATTTTCTTTTTGTGTTCCCAATTGATAATTTATTGAGCATGTTCCTTGTGAATTTCCAATAAAACTTGCAATTAAAGGTATTGAAAGATCTCTTGTTTTTTCTCCTTCTGTTAAAGAGATATATTCTTTGTAGATTTCTGTTTCAATTGATCCACAAATTAATTTTATTAATAATACATCACTTATTTCTTGAGAGGCAATTATTTTAATGGGGAGATCTAAAGTGTCTTCAAAATTATAGGTTTGTTTTGGCTGTTGTTCTAAACTTATGGCTGCACTTGCTAAAGTTAAGAAAAAAACTATTATTAGTGTAAATGCGATCTCTTTTTTCATTTTAATACATTAAACTTTAGGTAAAAATTCTTTATAAATATTTGTGGATATATTGGATAGTTTTAAAAATTAAATTGTCTTGAGGGGTGTATGGTAGAGGAAGCATTTAATCCTTGGGAAGTGTCTGGGAAAGTAGATTATAATAAATTAATTAAGAAATTTGGGATTAGTTTATTAAAAGATCTTCCAGAGATTTTTGAGAAAAATGTTTTATTTAGAAGAAAAATTGTTTTTGCACATAGAGATATCCAAAGAATTTTAGAGGCAATAAAAAATAAGAAAAAATTTATTATGATGACTGGTTTAATGCCTACAGGAGAATTTCATATTGGCCATATGCTTGTTGCTCAACAATTTATTTTTTATCAGAAATTAGGGGCTAAGATTTATATTGCTGTTGCAGATTTAGAAGCTTATCAAGCAAGAGGGCAAAGTTTAGAGGAAAGTAAAGAGATTGCACTGAAATATATTTCTAATTATGTTGCTTTAGGATTAGATTTAAAGAAATGCGATGTTTATTTTCAAAGTGAGCGTTCAAAAGATGCTGAAAAATCAAATGCTTATTATAGATTACAAAATTTATTATCAAAACATTCGACTTTTGCAGAGTTTAAAGCTGTTTATGGAGAAATAAGTCCGGGAAAAATGTTAGCTTCTTTATTGCAAGCTTCAGATATGTTACATGCACAATTACCTGAATTTGAAGGTCAATGTTCTGTTCTTGTTCCTGTTGGAATTGATCAAGATCCTCATTTAAGATTAGCAAGAGATATTGCAAAAAGAGTTAGATTTAAAGGATTTACTCAATTAAGTTCAACATATAATTTATTTATGCCAGGTTTAGATGGTGGGAAAATGTCAGCGTCTATTCCAACATCTTTTATTTCTATGATGGATTCTGCTGAAGAAATTAAGAGAAAGATTAGTAAATATGCTTTTTCAGGAGGACAAGCCACATTAGAAGAACATAGAAAAAAAGGTGGAAACCCGGATATTGATGTTTGTTACCAATATTTAAGAATGTTTTTTGAACAAAATGATAAAAAACTTAAGAAAATATATTATGATTATAAATCTGGTAAACTTTTAACAGCAGAATTAAAAAAATATACTATTGATAAAATAAATGATTTTTTGGGAGAACATCAGAAAAAGTTTATTAAAGCTGAGAAGAATGTTAAGAAGGTGTTTGGTTGATTAAAATTTTTTTGAAGAAATAATTTTTTTTGCGAAAAATCCTTTCTTTTTCATTTGATTTTCAGAAAGAATCTTTTTATTAACTTTTAATTGTTGGATGAAGTAAGGTTCCCCATTTAAATCTTTTCCAAGATAATATCCTACATGTGTTCCTATTCGTCCTATTTTATTAAATCTACTCCAAGCACTATAAAATAAAACTAAAGAACCTTTTTTTAAATTTGAGATTTTGTAAT
>Ga0307991_1000567_pt1 | contig 26655 bp, 33 predicted proteins | sample EllFjometagen131_FD_203146 | JGI IMG/M metagenome (GOLD analysis project Ga0307991, IMG submission 203146) | Marine microbial communities from Ellis Fjord, Antarctic Ocean - #131 | ecosystem: Environmental > Aquatic > Marine > Unclassified | place: Southern Ocean | collected 2014-10-08 | reverse complement strand
CTCCATATATTCCTTTATTATTACGAGGATTAAAATTATTTAAGTATCATCCAAAATCAAATAAATATATAAAAAACTATAATAATACAGATGTAATCCGACCGCAATATATAAAATATCCTCGCAATAAGTGTATCAATAAAACAATTAATAACATATCTAAAGTTATTTTTTCTCATGGTGAAAAATATAATCCAAAGTTGATACATGCACATTTTGGTGGAACCGGTGTAGCATCCCTTGACTTAAAAAGGAAACTAAACATACCATTAGTAACTTATTTTTATGGATATGATGTTGGTGTTGGAAAACATAAGGAATTTTTAAAAACTTTATACAAAGAACTTATTAAAGAGGGTGATTTATTTTTAGCATTAAGTAATGATATGAAAAACGATCTTATTAATATAGGTTTTCCTTCTGAAAAAATTGAAGTGTTACATTTAAGTGTAAATGTGGATTTATTTAAACCTACACAAAAAAAGGAAAGTGGTAAAATAATTTTTACTACTGTAGGAAGATTTCATAAATTTAAAGGAGCCCAGGATGCGATTTCTGCATTTTCAAAAGTTCATTCAATTCATAAAAATATTGAACTTCATATTGTTGGAGATGGGCCATATGTTAATAGTTTAAAACATCAAGTAAATTCATTAAATTTAGAAAATTCAATAATCTTTATAAACAATTTTGTAGCTAAAAATCCACGTAAAGTTGTATTGAATGAAATTTCAAACTGTGATGTTTTTTTACATACTACATTTCAAGATGAAAGTGGTGTTAAAACAGGCACTCCAGTAGTGCTGATGGAAGCCCAAGCATTTGCAAAACCTTGTATTTCTACTTTTTATGCTGGAATACCAGAAATTGTTAAGAACAATGAAACAGGTTTTCTTGTAAAACAAAGGGATATTGATGAAATTGCTAACAGTATGATAAAACTAATAAATAACGAAAAATTAAGAAATACTTTAGGTTCTAATGGTAGAAAGCATATAATGAAAGAGTTTAATAACAATTTACAAATGAAAAAATTAGCTAACTTATATAGTGAGCTTATTAGAAACAATTACTAAAATGAAATTATTGTTTGTTGGCGATATCTTTCCAGGTAATATTGATATAACTACTGGTTTTGGTATAGCAAGCCGATTTTTTGAACACCAGGGTAAACCTTGGATTAATCAAATAAGACAAATCACAAAACACTGTGATTTTGTTTTTGGAAACCTTGAATCCCCACTAATATATGATGAGAAAAAAGCTGCATCATTTTCCTTTGCTGGAAGTAATAAATTTTCAAACTTTCTTATGGAGTGTGGTTTTAATATTCTCTCTATTGCAAATAATCATATTCTTGAACAAGATGAAAAAGGATTTTTTGAAACAATTAATATTCTAAATAAAGCTAATATCAAACCTGTTGGATTTCAGAAAGGTAATAATTCAGATGTTGTTATATTAAAAAAAAATAATGTTAAGTTAGGATTTGTTGCCTACAATTCCGTTCATGATATTAAAAATCCTAATTTATATTCTGATTTTAGTATTGATAAAGCAATTTCTTCTCTAAAAAAAATGAAGAATTCAGAAGTTGATTGTAAAATAGTTAGTTTACATTGGGGATGGCATGAAGAATATATTAATATTCCTTCTGCCGAAAACATAAAAATTGCAAGATTACTAGTTGACAACGGAGCAGATATTGTTGTTGGACATCACCCACATGTAGTGCAACCAGTTGAAAGGTATAAAGGGAAGTTAATACTTTATAGTTTGGGTAATTTTTTATTTGATATGATTTGGTCAAATAATGTTAGGATAGGTTTAACTGTAACAGTTCTATATGATAAACAAACTAAGAAATTAGATTATAAGTTAATTCCAATTTATTTAAGTAATAATTATACTCCACTATTATACGATAAAGCAAAGTTTGAAAAAAAAATGCAAATATATACAAATCAAATGAAATTATTTGATAATGATGAAAATAAATATATTAAGAAGCGTAAATTCCAAATGAAATTAAATCAATATTATCAGAGAATAATGATGAAAATATTTTTAATCAAAAATTGGAATAGATTGTCTTCTATCGGTAGAAGAAAATATATAGAAAATGTTAAGAGAAAATTATTTAAAGGATGATCAATGAGTCTAAGAAATACAATTACCGAAAATATAATCCTCCCATTAAGTGATATTGCACTTGGTCAATCAATTTACAAGCATCTAAAATTTTTAAAGAAAAGCCAATGGTGGTCTGAATCTGAATTAAAGGACTATCAGAATAAAAAACTAAGAGCACTAATTAAACACGCTTATGAAAATGTTCCTTATTATACTGAATTATTTAAGAAATTAAAATTAACTCCTTCTGACATAAAAACAACAGATGATTTATATAAACTGCCATTACTTACAAAAAAAATTATTAGAGAGAACTTAAAAAATGGAAAAATAATTGCAAAAAATATTCCGAAAAAGCAAATGATTTTAGGCAGCTCCAGTGGCTCCACAGGTGAACCTCTTCAATATTATATTACAAAAAATGCTTATAGTTTTAATATTGCAGTAAATTTACGTGGTTGGTATTGGATGGGGTATCGGCTCGGTGATAAATATATTAAATTAAGCCAAAATCCAAGAAAAGGGTTAAAAAAAATTCAAGACAAGATAAATAATTGCAATTACTTATTTACTCAACAACTTACTAATGATAACTTTTCAAAAATTGTAAATGAAATACAAAATTTTAAACCAAAATTTATTCACGGGTATCCTGACCCTATGTTGTTTTTATCAAACTATATTATTAAAAATAAAATTAATTTACCTCCCATAATTTCTGTTAACACCACAGGAAATATTTTGTTCCCGGAAGTTAGAAAAACTATTGAAAATGCCTTTAATTTTAAAGTATTTGACTCATATAGCTGTGAAGGAGGTTCTACTGTTTTTGAATGTGAAACCCATGATTGTTATCATTCTTCTATGGAATATGCAATAACTGAGATTATTTCGAATGACAAAAAAATAAATAGAGGTGAAAAAGGCAGGATAATAACAACAGATTTAATTAACTATGCTGTCCCTTTTATTCGTTATGACACTCAAGATTATATTACAAAATCAAAAAAGAAATGTGCGTGTGGTCGCAATTTATTAACAATTGAAAAGATTGATGGTAGAGATTCTGATATTTTAATTACACCTAAAGGTAAATATTTAATTGTACATAATTTTACAGGCTATTTTGAATGGATTAATTCAGTTGAACAATTTCAAGTTAGGCAAGAAAAAATTGATAAATTTAATATTTTGCTTACAGTGAATGAAAAATATTCAAAAGAAGAAGAAAATAATATTTACAATTATTGGAAGAATTATATTGGTGAGGATGTAAAAATTAAAATTAATGTAGTTGATGATATTCCAGTAACAAAATCTGGTAAACGAAGATTTTTAATAAGAAATAAAGATATCAAACTGGAAATGTAGCTTTTAAGATTTAAACATTATAAAAATATTTATTCGACCTTCGCTCGTGGGGTATGTCAATAGCTAATTGAGAGATGACATAACATCGTTGACACTTTTAAATGCATATTATTTTGATTTTAAACAGTCCCAAAAGGTAAGTGAGGACTGTTGTAAAATCAAAATAATCATAATGTTAGCCATTTTTTTAGGCGAAGATATTTTAAACTTTAATGCTAAATAACTATATCAAAAAGTGTAAACGATCTCCTGTCATTCTTGAGCTAATCATATTGTAAAATGGCATTTGGATGGGATATGAATATGGTGAACCATATATCGGGCTTGGGAGTTCCTCACTTTTTCCAAATAAAAGTAAATCTATTAAGCATAAAATCTTTTATAGTCTTCAGAAATATATTACATTAAATGGGGTAAATTTGCCTGATTCAGTCTTAAAGAAATATACAAAAATTCTAGAGGGGAAAAATATTAAATATATTTATGGATATGCCTCGGCAATTTATTTGTGGGTAAATTACCTCATTAGAACTAATAAGAATATCAAGATTAACGCTTGTATTACGACTTCAGAAATACTTACTGATACATATCGTCAAACAATAGAAAAAGCATTTCAATGTAATGTTTTTGATGAATATGGGGCAAGAGATGGAGGAATTTTTACTTTTCAATGTGAAAAGGGTAATTATCATATTGGAGAGAATTTAATATTAGAAGTTGTAGATGATAATGGAGATACTATCCAAGAAGGAAAAGGAGAGGTGGTTGCAACAGATTTATTTAATTATGCAATGCCATTTATTAGATATAAAATTGGTGATATGGTTAATATTTCACAGGATATTTGTAGCTGTGGTCATCAGCAAAAATTAATCAAAAAGGTATATGGAAGAACATCTGATATTATAAGATTGAAAAATGGGCATACTTTAACAGGTCCTGGATTCACTATACTTTTTAAAGATCTAAATGTTTTAAATTACAGTATTATTCAATCAGGTTCCTTATCTATTGATGTTATTCTTCAAGTTAATGATGATTATAAACCTTCGGAAGAAAAGTTGATTGAAGATACTATTAAAAAGCAAGCAGGAGATGATTGTGTTATTAAAATTAAATATGTAGATAAATTTGAATTAACCAAAAGTGGTAAAAGACATTATTTTATCTCGGGCTAATTCCACAATTTTTAGACAAAAAATTATGTTTATTATTTTTAGGGTGGCTGATTAGATTATGAAAAAGTTTATAAATAAAATATTAATCTTATATGTTATTTCTTTTCTCTTTGGAACGATAAGTTTGTATTGTACAGATTTATATGATACTGCTTTACTATACGATTCCTCTAACCTACAAAATTCCGATATTAATTTTCAAAAAATAATTAAATATTATGGCCTCAAATGTAAAGAAATTGACTTTTCATCAACTACCCTAACTAATTCATTACTAAGAGATGAAAATGGTAATTATTTCAAAGCTGTTGTGATAAATGCAGTTACCCTTGAATGTGAAAATCCCACATTATTAGATAGCACAGAATTAAGTATATTAAAGAATGCTGTTGATAGTAATGGAGTCAATCTTCTTGTTTCAGGGTTAAATAATCAAAGTAATATGAATGATTATAGTAATTTGAGATATCTAACGGATTTTACCGTTTTTGGGGCTACAGCAATTGATGGAAACAATGATTGGATTATTACCTCAAATTCCCCTTCAATTTCAAAAGAATTTACTGGCCAAACAGTATCTTTTAGTTCAAACAATCATGCATATTCATTGAATACTACAGATTATGCAGACACAATTATCCTTTCTAAAGATAATAATTTAGTTGAACTACCAGTTTTTGTAATGGTTTCATCAGGTAATGGGAAAATTTTTGTTGATGGATTTATTCAGTACTATAATATAGGAAATGTTAATCTATATTCTCAATATGTTTATAATTACAATCCAATCGTTCCTACAATGATGTTTGTAAGATATGCTTGTGATGATGAATGCTGGCATAATACTCATAATTATGCTAACTTAACGATTGATGACCCATATTTCATTGAACCACATGGTTACCTTAATTATCAGGAGCTACTTAACGAAATGGAAACGCATAATTTTCATACCACAATTGGTTATATCCCAAAGCATTATTGTTACCCTCAAGATACATCAGTAATAAATCTATTTCTTAATTATCCAGACAGATATTCAATTATTCAACATGGTAATAATCATGATGGATACGAATTTATCTGTTATACGCAAGAACAACTTGATTCATTAAATGCACTTCATAATAACGCTTGGCTAAATAATCCAGGCGTTTACCCTCGTTCATTTATAGAACAAGAAGCTGATATTGTAGAAGGTAAAACAAGAATGGGTGAACTGATGAGGACAACAGGCATTCCCTGGGGTGATTTAATGATATTTCCTTGGGGTATAAGTCTTTCCCCAACACTGGCTTTATTAAAGGCATACAATTTTAATACAACTGTAAATGGTCAGTATCAGCCATATCTTTTTTTATCAGGTGATGATAAATAGTAATTATGATTTTAATATGAGACCTGCAAATATGAATTTTGGAAATTTTGCTGTAATTGGAAGAAATGGTAATAGTGCATGGTATAACAATGAGTATGTTAAGGAATTCACGGATAAATGGCTTTTTGAAACTTTCATTGATAAAAATTTATTATTATATGCTCATAATAGCTTTTTCCAAAATGGAATGGCTCATTTCAATCCTTATGCCGATTTTGCAAATAGTATACAAGGTGGGGTAGAATGGAAATCACTCGGTGACATTATGAAAAAAATGTATTTAGAAAAGATGAATGATGATGGAAGTATAAGCATACAATTTTATGGTAACAATATTATCTTTTCAAATGAAACAGGCGAATCTCACTTGTATCACTTTCAAAAAGAAGAATGGTTGAATGTACCTATTCTTGATGTGAAAGTCGATGGAAGTCCAATTGGTTATACTGTTATTGATAGTATTTTACAATTTGACCTTACGATTCCTCCACATACAGATAAAGAGGTATATATAACTTATAGCTCTGGTGATAAAGATTTTGCAATTAATAATTCTGATATAACTATTGATACTTTAGGAAATACAATTTCTGTAGAGGTACATAATTATGGAAGCGATGGTGGTCCTTGTCCTGTTCAATTTTTTGATGGGACTCCAGATAGTGGTCAATCCATTGCACTTACTACAATTGAACGAATTGGCCCAGATTCAGCAGAGATTGCCCAGATACCTATACCAGATTTATCACTGGGGATGAGTTACATTTATGTAAAAGTAGACCCATATAATGTAATTTTAGAGTCAGATGAAAATAATAATGAGGCATTTGTTACTGTAGAGATTCCAACTTATACTATTATTGACAATTTCGAATACGAAGATTCCCCTTTAAATCACGGTTGGGTAATTGCTGGAGGAGAAGGAGATGTAAGCACTGTATATGATAGTTGCTTAAATAGTCGTGTTATGCAGGTAACAACGGAACAGGGAACTGGATTTAGAATTGATTATCCTGAAAACCACAATCTTACAATTTCAAAAAAATATTTATCTGTAAAGATTAAGGATAATGATTATTTCATTTTTTATGTAAAAGTTCATGCTAATAATGGAGAAGAACATTTTTTGCAGTATACTCCCGATGAGGGTGAAATTTCTACTAATGGTTCCTATATTTATATCCATCTTGGAGCTTGTTATCAGGATGGTAACTGGCATAACCTTGAAAGAGATTTAGATGCAGATATATTTGCAGGGTTGGGTATTCACTTTGAATATGTAAAATACTTTTGTATAAGGGGAGATTATTATCTTGATGACTTAGTATTAGATTCAGTATTAAACTCACAAAATATTTTTATTCCTGAAAATAATACTCAGTTATGGATATTTGGGAATGTTGGTGTTACTGTTCAATTTGCAGGTAATCATGCTGCAACCAATTTAAATGTAACAAAATATAGTTCGAATCCGGGAATTATTGGTAATCTACCTGCGGGTGTAGAAAATATTAGCGTAGAAAGATACTGGTCAATCAATTCTTCTGCTGGTAATGTTGGTACTTATAATATTACATTTGATTTAGCTGGAATAAGCGGTATTCAAAATTTCAATACTTTATATATTCTTAAAAGAAGTAATGCTTCTTCATCTTGGCAGGATGTAACTGATTTAGGCGCAACCTTAATTTATAACGCCCCCAATATCACAGTCTCTAGTTTAAACACCTTCTCTGACTTTGTTCCTGCTGGGGGGTCTGATAATACTTTACCAGTAGAACTAACTTCCTTTACAGCAGTTTATACTCTAAATGAAACTGGCAATGAGTTTGTAACACTTAAATGGACCACTGCAAGTGAAACTGATGTACATGGATTCAATATCTATCGCGCTGAAGAGAATGATTTTGACTCCAGTAATAGAATAAATGCTGAAATTATTTCTGGAGCAGGAGCAACTTCCGAGCCAACCGATTATATCTTTGAAGATGAATATGAGGTAATTACAGATTCTACTTATTGGTATTGGTTAGAGAGCGTTGAATTTTCTGGGGAAACTGAAAATTATGGACCAATATATATAACAATTCCAGAAGAAGGAGATGAACCAGGTTCACCTGATTTTCCTAAAGTTTACGGTTTGTATCAGAATTATCCCAATCCGTTTAATCCTTTAACAATCATAGGGTTTGCATTGAAAGAAGATAGTCGTGTAAATTTAACAATTTATAATTTAAAAGGTCAGAAGGTTGTAACTTTAATAAACAATAAATTCGTAGAAAAAGATAGAGTAATACGAGTACATTGGAACAGTAAAGACGAAAATGGAAGAGCAGTATCAAGCGGGATTTATTTATATAAATTGTATTCTGATGAAAGATTGGTGGTTAAAAAATTAATTTTATTAAGATAAAAATAGGCACCAACTGGTTGGAAGAAGAAATAAATGAACAATAAAAATGTCATTTTAATCTTAGCTCCTCACACAGATGATGGTGAATTTGGATGTGGTGCCAGTATAGCAAAGTTTATTGGGCAAGGCAAAGAAGTATTTTATTAACCCAATTTTCTAATGTAAAAATTAGTATTAAGTTTGCTGATAAAATCATTGTATCAAAGAATAATAAGTATAGGTTTATTATAAACAATTTACATATTCTATCTGATGAGAATAGGAATAAAGAATGAGAAATATTGCAATGATTGCATATACAACTCTAAGCACAGATTCTCGTGTTATCCGTGAGGCTCTTGCAGCCAAAGAAGCTGATTTTAATGTTGATTTGTACACATTAAATGAGAGAAACAGAATCAATTTAGATAGAATGAATATTATATACACAGAAAATATGCAGTATAAAGGTAAAAATAAATTTAAATTTGTATTGGGATATATAAGCTTTTTCTTTTTTTGCTTTTTTAAAATTTCTAAGAATTATTTAAATAAAAGGTATAAAATTATACATGTAAATAATATGCCTAATTTTTTTGTCTTTTGTTGTATTATTCCAAAATTATTAGGAGCTAAAATTATTTTAGATATTCATGATCTCATTCCCGAAGTATATGCGCAGAAGTTTAATATTTCATTGCATCATCTTTTCATTAAATTTTTATATTTAGAGGAAAGAATTTCTGGTAATGTTGCTGATGCTGTAATTTCAACAAATCGATTACATTCAAAAAGATTTATATCTAATAAAATTAGAAAAAATGATTTCCCAATAATTTTAAATGCAGCTGATGAAAAAATATTCAAATCCTTAAATAATAGGAACTTTTTGGCTAAAGAAATTATAATTATTTATCCTACAACAATTGCAAAACATTTAGGAATAGATATTTTAATAGATGCTATGGTAATACTTAAGAGGAGAAATGTTAAAGTGAAATTGAAAATTTTTGGTGATGGAGAATATCGAGAAACTGCAATAAAATTGATCGATCGAAAAAGGCTTAATGATTATATAAAATTTTCTGATGGTTTTGTGAGTTTATCATATTTAGCACATGAATATAATAAAGCACATATTGGAATATTTCCTGCTTCAAAAGGTTATTCAAACAACATTGCGATGCCAAATAAAATACACGAATATTTTATTAAGAATTTATGTGTAGTTGCATCCAACACAGAGATAATCAAAGAATATTTCTCGAATAACGTAATATTATTTGAAGCCGGGGACCATGAAGATTTAGCAGATAAATTGTATATGCTCATTCAAGATAGAGGATTAATGAAACGCTATGCACAAAAAGGACATGAATATTATATAAAGCATCCTTGGAGTAAGTATAAGAAAAGATATATTAATTTACTTAATGAGTTAGCTAATACAAAGGTATAAATCAAATGAAATTGTCTCTTCACAAATCCCTTCTTCTCATCCACGATATAATAATTATAATTAGTGGATTAGTTATTTCTCATTATATCTATTTTCATCATAGATTTTTAAATTACGCAGACGCTTCTTATGTATATTTATGGGGATACATAATTTTATTCTTTGCAGTTTTGATATTCTTCCCAGTGAACCATCTATATAAATATCAAGTCATTTTAGACCGCTCACACCATACCCTTGCTCTCCTCAAGTCACTTGTTACAAGCCTGATAATCTTAATATTTGTATCTTTTATCTTTAAGATAACTGAAGTAACTATGAGTAGAGTTCTTTTGGGAATAACATTTACCACCCTGTTTATTTTATTCTTCATTAGCCGAGTTATCATCGTTCCCCAAATCTATTACTGGTTAGTAAGAACAAAGCGAATAAAACGTAATTTACTTTTTATTGGTGCAGGTGAATCAAGTATAAAGAATGCAAGGTATCTGAAGGAAGATAAAAGATCATATTATAATATTTGTGGATTTCTCGATGATGATGAATCCAAACAAGATAAATCTTTTAAAAATATTCCTGTTTTGGGAAATACAAAAGATTTGAAAAAAATTGTTGATTCATATAAAATCAAAGAAATTCTTATTTCTATAAATAATATTAAGTATGAAAGGTTACAAGCTATTATTGATTTGTGTAAAGACACACAATGTCTAATTCATATTATATCCGAATTGTACAATATTGTTTCTGAGAAATTAGAGATTGAAGAGATTGCCGGCATTTCTGCTTTCAGGTTGCAACCATATAATCAGAAATCCAGCTATGAGATTATTAAAAGAATTTTTGATGTTTTAATTTCCTCTTTACTAATTATTGTTTTGTCGCCTGTTTGGATAATAATTGCATTTATAATAAAGATTACCTCAAGAGGACCTGTTTTTTATAAGGCAAGAGTAATTGGAAAAGATGGTGTCGAATTTGATATGTTTAAATTCCGTTCAATGTATCATAATTGTAATCCAAAACCTCACAAAGACAAAGTTAAAGAAATGATTAATGGAAATGGAACTACTAAGAAATTAAGAGGTGATTCGAGAATTACATCTCTCGGTAAATTCCTTAGAAAATACTCTATTGATGAATTTTCACAATTATGGAATGTTTTAAAAGGACAAATGAGTTTAGTGGGTCCTCGTCCCAATGTGCCTTATGAATATCAGATAATGGATGAATGGCAAAAGAAAAGACATTCGGTTTTACCTGGAATGACAGGTATATGGCAAGTAGGAGGTAGAGATGAAGTAAAATTTAATGACCAGGTTGTCTTGGACTTGTATTATGTTGAAAATAGGTCATTAAAACTTGACTTAGAAATTCTACTTAAAACAATACCTGTTGTTTTATTAGGCAAAGGTGGTGTATAAAAAATAAAATGAATAAAGGATATTTTGTACATGAAAAAGCATGGGTTGAATCTGACAATATAGGGGAAAATACTCGAATATGGGCTTTTAGCCATATTATGGAAAATGTTCATATCGGAGAAAATTGTAATATTGGAGAGCATTGCTTTATTGAGAATGGTGTTATAGTTGGTGATGACGTAACAATAAAAAATGGAATATCTTTATGGGATGGAATTGTAATAGAGGATAATGCTTTTTTAGGTCCTAATTCTGTCTTTACCAATGATATAAGACCACGATCAAAATTTCATGATTATAATATATTAAAAACAATTATTAGAAAAGGTGCAACTATAGGAGCAAACTCAACAATTATTTGTGGAATAGAAATTGGGAAATATTCATTTATAGGTGCTGGAGCTGTTATCACTAAAAATGTTCCAGATTATATATTGGTATATGGTAATCCTGCAAAAACACATGGATATGTTTGTGAATGCGGACGAAAATTAGTGTTTCATGAAAATATTGCAAAATGTTTTTGTGGGAAAGAGTATGAATTATTAAATAAAAAAGTAATAAAAAAGTAAAGGATATAGTATGTATAATTTTATTGTTACTGGTGGTTGTGGATTCATCGGAAGTCATTTCATAAAATTAATTTTATCAAAGGGATATACGGTTTTAAATATTGATAAAATGACCTATGTTTCATGGGATAATCTTGGTTTTGAAAGCCACAAAAATTACGATTTTTGGAAACAAGATATTTGCGATATTTCGAATATCCCTAAATCTGATTATCTTGTTAATTTTGCTGCTGAAAGCTTTGTAGATAATTCTATCGAAAACAGCGAAATATTTTTTAGGTCAAATGTTCAGGGAGTTCATAATTTGCTCGAGCATATTAGAATGAAAGCTAAGTTTGATCGACCTGTTTTTGTTCAGATCAGTACAGATGAAGTTTATGGAGATACTATCGATGGCAAATTTAATGAGAGAGATATTTTAAGACCCAGCAATCCATATTCCGCAACAAAAGCAGCGGCAGAAAAATTTTTAATTGCCTACAACCGCACTTATGGAATTGACTATATAACTACACGATGTAGCAATAATTATGGAACGCATCAGTATCCTGAAAAATTAATACCAAAAACTATTGAAAGCGCTATAAATAATAGAAAAATGACTATACATGGAGACGGATCATATATAAGATCATGGATCCATGTAAAAGATCATTGTGAAGCAATTTTCAGTTTGATCGAAAATAATTGTTATAATGAAATTTTTAATATTTGTTCAGGAATAGAATATTCAAATCTTGAAATTGTAAAAATGGTATATGATTCGATGGGAATAAAGCCAGATTTGCAATTCGTTGAAAATAGATGGGGTCAAGATGTGCGATATGCAATTTCTACTGAGAAGATTAATAATCGAATATCTTGGAGGCCCAAACATGTTCTCAGTAAGAGCATGCATGAGATGATTAAGTTTTATAAGGATAAGAAATGAAGCTGACCTCTATCCCAAAGCATTCGGACCAAAGAGGGTTTTTAATAGAATTCCTCAGGGAAGATGAAAAATTGTTGAATTTTAAAGGACAAATATATTGTTCGACAATTGCACCTGGAGATATACGAGGAAATCATTATCATAATAGTAAAAATGAAATTTTTTGTGTCATGAAGGGTAAACTAAAAGTTCTGATTCAAAACATCGAATCAAAGAAAATCGAGGAGTACATACTGGATTGTAATAAAGAAAATTTGGATAGGATACTTGTCCCCCCAAGATATGCTCATAGCTTCGAAAATATTGGTGACGAAGAAGTTGTATTGTTAGCATATGGAGACCAAGTTCATGACCATAGCAATCCCGATCAGTACAAATTTATTATTTGTTCAAATAAAAAAATCCCCTCTTGAGAGGGGTGCGACTTTAGTCGTGGGGTGTGTAATAATAAGAGTGGTGGCTTCCCGAATCTTCTCATAGTAAAATCGGGGTGTGTAATAAAATATGAACAAAGTTCACTACAACCCAAAACTAAAAAAATTAGCTAGAAAACTTCGCAGAGATATGACACTTCCAGAAGTGTTATTGTGGAATCAACTAAAACAAGGCAAAATTCAAGGTTGCGATTTTCACAGACAGAAACCAGTTGATAATTATATAGTAGATTTTTTCTGCCCAAAATTAAATCTAATCATAGAAATAGATGGAGAAAACCATAAATTTAAAGGTGAGAATGACTGTTCACGACAAAAGAAGTTGGAGAGTTTAGGGTTCAATTTCTTACGATTTAAAGATATAGATGTAAAACATAATATGGTTGATGTTTTAGATGGTATAAAGAATTGGATTAAAGAAAGAGAATTAAATGACACACCTCCCGGTTAAAGCCGTACTCTTCTTATTATAGGAGAATCCCCTCTTGAGAGGGATGATTTTACGGAGTAAAATCTATGGAATGCTTCTTCTTTTTTTTATTCCATTAGGGTGTGTAATCTGCGTGCTATCTTTTAAACAATGAAAGTTAAATTTATAGATTTAAAATCACAATATTTGTCAATCAAAGAAGAAATTGATAAGGCAATACAAAATGTTTTATTAGATTCCGCCTTTGCAGATGGTCATTATGTACAAGAATTTGAAGAAAATTTTGCAAAAGCACATAATGCGAAGTATTGTGTTGCAGTAAATTCTGGAACCGCTGCACTTCATGCATCTTTGATGGCTCTTGATATTGCGCAAGGTGATGAAGTAATTGTTCCCGCTAATACCTTTTTCTCAACACCTCTTGCGGTTACATTAACCGGCGCTATTCCGGTCTTTGTTGATTGCAAAAGTGAGTATTATAACATTGATGTTAACAAAATTCAGGATGCAATAACTACAAATACAAAAGCCATTATTACAGTACACCTATATGGTCAACCGTCAAAACTTGAAGAAATTAAAGCAATTGCAGATAAACATGGTATATATCTTGTTGAAGATTGTGCACAAGCTCATCTTGCAGAATATAAAAACAAATATGTTGGCAATTTTGGTATTTGTGGGTGCTTCAGTTTTTATTGTGGAAAAAATCTTGGAGCATATGGAGAAGGGGGAGCGATTGTAACTAACAATAAAGACTTATATGATAGATTAAAAATGATAAAAAATATTGGGATGTCACGAAAATATTATCACGATGTAATTGGTCATAATTATAGAATGTCGGGTTTGCAGGGAGCCATACTCAATGTAAAACTTAAATATTTGGAAGAATGGACAAAGATCAGAAGAAAGAATGCTGATTTATTTAGAAAATATTTATCTAATTGTAAAAATATATTACTTCCTGAAGAAATGAAGGGAGTAAAGCATGTATATCATCTTTTTGTTATAAGAACAAAAAAACGAGACGCGCTGCAGAAATTTCTTAGCCATCATAATATTGAAACAGGAATCCATTATCCAATACCGTGTCATTTACAAAAAGCGTACGATTACTTAAACTATAAAATAGGAGATTTCCCAGTAACTGAAAAGTTGTCTAATGAAGTTATCTCTTTACCAATGTCCGAACAATTAAAAGAGGAAGAAGTTAAGTATGTATCTGAGAAAATAAAGGAATTTTTTAGTAATAGAGTTTGATTTGTAGTATATGGAAAATTGGACTTTCTGGCTTGATATTAAAATTATTTTAATGAAAGTATTTAGAAGGAAATCGAAATTAAATGCGTTTTGAAAGAACTTACCACTGATAACACCGATAAATAAATATGATTTATGAGAAGGAACTTTCGGATAAAATTATTGGTTGTGCATTTGAGGTTTATAATACTCTTGGAAATTGCTATTTGGAGAAAGTTTACGAGAATGCAATGATGGTTGAGTTAAGCAGTCATAAGATTGATGCAATTAATCAGGCATCTCTTACTGTATATTATAAAGATGAAATTGTAGGAAATTACTACGCAGATATTTTAGTTCAAGACAAAATTATTCTTGAGTTGAAAGTAACAAGTCATTTAGAAAACATACATAAAGCTCAGTTGTTGAACTATCTACAAGCAAGTAAAATAAAGGTTGGATATTTATTAAATTTTGGTCACTTAGAACGGTTAGAATTTCAAAGACTAGTTTATTAAATAATACTCTAAACATGAAATATTTAAATAAAATACAATCGGTGTTTATCGGTGGTAAAAAATTCTTTGTATTACTTTTATTATTGATGGCTATCTTTATGTCCATCGCAATCGCAGACTATATCATCCCACCAGATGATCCGGTCTATCCATTTTTAGAAGCAACCCAAAGCTTGGGTTATACAGAAAAGTTAACTTCCGTTTATCCTCAATATCATGATGAGATTATCAATGAGCTTACCCACATGCTTTCATTGGATGTTGCTGTAAGTTATAAGAAACTTGCTGAATATCATTTAAAAAGACTTTCACTAGATAGTTCTGACGGCTTTGAATCAGCACTTTACCCGATAAAAAAAATTCCACAATCTTTCATCTCGATATTCACAAATCATTCGCATAAAAATAGATTAATAACTTATAACAATAATAACTTTAGTGTTTTTCTTTCTGGAATCATTGGACTTGATTATGATATATTAAAATCAGATACTGATGATAAGCATCGCTTGCTTAAATATTATGGATTAGAATTTGGAGGTAATATATCGGAGAATATAGGATTATTTTCTGTATTCCGTAAAGGACATTATGCTGGTGATGCATATTTTACTCGAGCGGATTCTGTGCAACTCATTTCTGATAATTGGGAAAATCCTGAAAAGGTAGAGATTGAGACTGAGTGCTTTTTACAAACAAATTTATTAAATTTTTCTATTGGATATGGAAATTTTCAGCTTGGCAAGGGAATAACTTCTTCAATCATTCTCAACAAGGATATTTCACCTTTTCCATATATAAAAGTTTCAAAACAGTTCGGTGATTTCTCATACTTATCTTTATATAGCCAATTAGTTCCGGATAGTCTGAAAAATGAAACAGAATATGAATCAAAATCTTATGCGCTGCAAATGCTATCTTACCAGACAGATAAATTAGCTCTAACCATTGGTGAATGCTCTATTTATGGTGATAGAAATTTTGATATTTCATATTCAACTCCATTAATTATGTACAAGCTTGTTGATTTCGCAAATCAATCAAGAGATAATGTGAATGCTTTCATTATGGCGAGCTATATGCCATTTAAAGGTGTCATGGTGTATAATAATTTATTTATTGATGATATAAAGCTGAGTAGATTAACTACAAATAAATATTTGTCCGGATTCGCTGAACAACTTGGCGTAAGTTATTCATTTGAAAAAATTCCATTAAATATTACTTTTGAAGGAACTGCAGTTGGTCCGAGGACATATTGTCACCGCAGAGATTTAACTTATAGTCACAGAGATCAGTTACTTGGATATCCTAATGGATCTAATCAGTTGAATTTAGCGATTCAAGCCCATTATTTATTACCTGGTTTGGAATTTAAAGTGCTATATTCCAATATGCAGCAGGGAAGTATCAGCAATGATCCTTTCAAACCGCAGCCCAATACTGAATTTTTAGCGGGTGAAATAAGCAGAAAACAAAACATCGTTACTTCAATACATTATAATTTTACTCCGGAATTACAGTTTCATCTCAGATATGAATATGAGAATAAAGATGATAAGGTGAAGAGCTTTCTTTACTCTGGTATAGAACTCAAGTATTAAAGGAGATAGAGTATGAAGATTTCTGTTGTTGGTTCTGGTTATGTTGGATTAGTAACTGGCGCATGCCTTTCTGATGTAGGGCATATTGTAACATGTGTTGATAATAATAGAGATAAGATTGAAATGCTCAATCGTGGAGAGATGCCAATTTTTGAAAAGGGTCTCAAAGAGCTTGTAATATTTTTCAGACAAGCGTATAGTTTTATATTTTCACTTATATTAAGTTTTAATAATTCAATTAAAAAAACTGTACATAAAATAACTCATTTTAAATTGTACAAAATTATATTGAAATTCTTCCAAATAGAAGAACTGCGATATATTTATTAAATAAGAAATAGACATAACTGTCCTAAATAAGGTCACTTACAAAAATGCACAAATGTAAGTGAGGGGCACGAAGTACGCTTTTTTAAAGCAGAAACTCAGAAACTCAGAAAGCAGAAAGCAGAAACTCAGAAAGCAGAAAGCAGAAACTCAGAAAGCAGAAAGCAGAAAGCAGAAAAATAGAAACAGGAAGAAAAAGGAAAAAGATTAAAGACGAAGGATCAAAGATAAATAAAAATCGAAATATGAATTTGAATGACATAATAACCTTTATAAAAAACAATAAAAAATTTATGAGAGAACAATATGGTGTTGAGAAGATTGGTGTTTTCGGCAGCTATGTAAAATAACATAAAGAATGCACTTGTATAGAATTGTAAAAGAACCACAAACCTAATATGTAACACTGAGAGAAAATGAATAATAAAGAAATAATCGAGATATTGAGAGATTACAAGGGACATTCAGAATACAACGATAATATTCTAAGTCTTGGCTTATTTGGATCACATGCTCGAGGTGATGATACAGAGATAAGTGATATAGATGTTTTTGTTGCACTAAAAATTAATAAAATGTTTGATCTTATTGGAATAAAGCAGGATTTAGAAGAGCTAACTCAAAGGAATGTTGATATAGTGCTTTTACATCAATCAATGAATAAATTTTTAAGGAACCGGATTTTACATGAAGGATTGTATGTCTGATTTTGATAAAGAACTAGTACATGAAATTCTTCATCAAATTAAAAGCTCCTGCGGTCTAATTATTAATAGAACAAAATACATTACTACATATAATGATTTTACAAATGATGATGTGGGCTCAGAAAAAATGGACGCTACAGCGATGCAACTCATAGCAATCGGTGAAAGTATTAAGAACCTTGATAAAGTGACACATCATAAATTGCTTAATCAATACCCGGACTTTGAGTGGAAAAAAGTTCACCCCATTAAATCGTTTCAATTATGAATGAATTTTACTATACATATGTTTTATTGAGTAAAAAAGATGACAAATTTTATACAGGCTTTACTGCTGATTTGAAACGTAGATTTGATGATCATTGCAAAGGAAGAGTATATTCAACGAAAGATAGAAGACCATTGGAGTTAATATATTACGTGGCTTGTTTAACCCCCCAAGATGCGACACACAGAGAAAAATATTTAAAAACTTATCATGGTAAAATATTTTTACACAACAGACTCAAATCTTATTTAACAGGGTAAAGGCAATGAGAGATATTATCTCCCATCATTATTTTGATCTTAATCCTGAGATTGTTTTTGATGTTTGTAAGAATGAGATTCCAAGATTATGTGTACTTTTAGATTTGATTATTACTGATATGGAAAATCTTACATAATGGAATGAAAAATTCTCACAGGAGAATCTTCACTCAACCATCATCATGAAACTACGAGCGGACGAGACACCTACAAGCGAAGAAAACAAGAAGTAGAAAAGTAGAATTATGAATTTGAATGACATAATAACCTTTATTAAAAACAATAAAAAATTTATGAGAGAACAATATGGTGTTGAGAAGATTGGTGTCTTCGGCAGCTATGTCAAAAATAATATAAAAGAAAACAGTGATATAGATATTGTAATAGAAATGAATAAGGAGAGTAAGACTCTTCATAATTTCTTGGAGCTTAAAAGGTTTTTAGAAAAGAATCTACAACGGGAAGTTGACTTAGGTATTGAATCAAATCTCAAACAAGCTGTAAAAAAAGAAATATTAAGTGAAATAGTGTATGCCTAATAAAGATTGCTTATACCTTGAGGATATAGTTTCATCAATTTGATGCGATAGATACTTATATTAAAGAAATCACTTTTATAGAATTTGTAAATGATCGCAAAACCCAATCTGCAACAATTAGAGAATTAGAAATTATTGGTGAAGCAGTAAGCAAGCTATCAGATAATATTAAGGATAAAACTCCCGAGGTTCATTGGAGAGATATCAAGGATTTAAGAAATCTTCTAACTCATGAATATTTTGGAGTAGATCTTGAAATTATATGGGATATTATCAAGAATGATATTCCAATCCTCCGCAATGTGATTAACATTTTACAAACTGAAGCAAACAATGAATTATATTAATATCAACCAAAGAACAAAGAATAATATTAAATCAAAACTTGAATTTTAATGACATCATAACCTTTATAAAAAAAACTAAAGAATATTGAAACAAAAAGAAATGATATCATCCAACGAAATATCAATTCTAACTGATATTGTTGATAAATTACAGAAGTTGAATATTGAATATATGCTGACTGGATCAGTAGCAATGAATTATTATGCAGAACCACGTATGACCAGAGATTTTGATATCATTGTTGATGTTGGAGTATTACAAAAAAAAGAGTTTTTTGATACATTTCTATCGGACTACTACCTTACTGATATAGCTTTTGATGAAGCAATAAAGTATAATTCTATGTTCAATATTATTCATAGAGATACAGTTACAAAAGCGGATTTGATAATAAAAAACAGAGATGAATACAGTATTCAAGCTTTTAAGAGGAAGCAGGTCAAAAAAATCAACGATCATAATATATACGTGATATCAAAAGAAGATTTGATACTATCAAAAATAAGATGGGCTAAGGATTCAAAGTCAGCTTTACAAAAAATGGATATCATTAATTTGCTCGGGACGGGTTACGATAAAGGATACGTCACAAATTGGCTGAAAAAGGAAAGATTATTGGATTTTGCAAAGGACTTTATTAATGAACGATACTTCTCCTGAAATGCAGAAATTATATCATGATCTCCTTATGCAGAAGACTGGGGAAGAACGCTTCCTCATGGGAATGAGTATGTGCGATACAGCAAAACGAATGGTTCTATCCTCTTTTCCAGAAGGCATCTCGGATACTGAGAAACGGATCAGGCTTCTCTATCGTTATTATTCTCATGACTTCTCAAAGGAAGAATTGAGAAAGATCGAGAAATGGCTTTTGGAAAAGTGAGAAGTTAAAAGATGATAAATATTAAAAAAACAAAGCTGAAAATAGAAAGCAGAAATCAGAAATGTTAGAAATTGATGATCACATAAAGAATAATCCACTATTGCTCAAATCTTTTTACCTTGCTTTGGAGATCATCAAACTCTATAAATATCTAACAAATGAGAAACATGAATATGTGATGTCAAAGCAACTTCTTAAAGCTGGAACTTCTGTTGGTGCTAACTCTAATGAAGCAGTAGTAGGTCAATCAAAAAAGGATTTTATTGCTAAACTTGGCATAGCAAGAAAAGAAGGTTATGAGACAAAATATTGGTTGGACCTTCTTAGGTTTAGTGAATATTTGAAACCTGACCAAACAAGAGAGGCATATAAACTATTAGAAGAATGTATGAAACTAATTTGTAGCTCCATAAAAACTTCTAAAAAATCTATGGGAAAAAAATAAAATATGAATCTTATGTCTCTAATCAATCTTAAAACATGATTTTTCTGCTTTATAATTTCTGCTTTTTGATTTTCGGTTAACGAGCAGAAGTATTCTTGTATTACCAAATTATCATATGAAACTAATAACAGAACCAACATCACTCGAGGAACTTTGGAATAATCGTGAAGTAAAGTTCGAAGATATGATGAAAATGGTGGTAGATGTAGGGCAGGAAATAATTGGAGCCGATGCTGAACTTCATGCAGACCTGGAAGCTCTTTTATTAGATAATGGTTCTCAGCAGCGCGATATCTGGGGAATTAATATCTATCCCGATCAAAGTGATGAAAATTATATAGAATTTACGGCTCTCATAAATATCCGACCATCTCAAGATAATAGAAGTATGGAAGTGGAAGATACTCAAACCCGGCATAAAATTCGTGAAATCTGTAAAAGGTTATTGGTCAGATAATGCTTCATACTCATCTTACATTAGATAAATGGAAATCATTCAGTATCGATAAACAAATTCTCATGATCGCCAACGAAATCAATCGAGCGAAGAATTGGATAGAGAAGCAGGATTTCGAGAAAGTATCACATTGCTATGAGCGCGCTTTTGAGCTTATTGATATCACTGTTGATACTTCTAAAGAGAAAAGTCTTATAAGGGAATTGTTGAGATTTCGGGAGCTTCTTGCAACAGAATATGTTCAAAGAGTTAGTAACGAAAAGACGAATTCAGAATTATTTAATGTGTTGATCTCCTTAAACCTAGAAAGTTTTAACCTCTATTATTTATGAAAAAAGAAGAAATAATTAATAAATTAAAAACCTATTGCACTAAGGAACAGTCCATAAGTTTTGCTTTGATCTTTGGTTCTTATTGCAATGATAATATTTTGTATCCAAAAGATCTAGATATTGGATTATATACAAAAGGCGATATTAGTTTACTCAAACTTGGAAAAATCATCACTGATCTTCAAGAGCTGTCTGGAATGAAGATTGATACTGTAATTCTTAATGGGATATATAAAAGAGAACCCAAGTTTGCTTATGAAATTATTCTCCGCCATATTTTACTTTGCACAAAGAGAAAAAGTGAATACATAGTCTTTAAAAGAGAAACATTCCTATATTATTTTGACATGAAATCCATGCTTGGCATTGCAGATCAATCTTTTATGAAGAGGTTAAAATCCTATAATTTTGGGAAATATAATTATGTTAGATAGATTAAAAGTATTAGAAAAAAATATTCTCTTGAAGATCTAAAAGAGAAAGAAATTGAGTGGGTGCTTCGATATGGTCTTTTTGAATCTATCCAGATAGTAATAGATTTGTCATGCCATATTGTAAGCAAATATAACCTTGGCAACCCCTCTAATTACGGAGATTGTATTAAAATTCTTCAGGAAAAAAAATATATTTCTTCCGAACTCGCACAAACTCTACAATCAATGGTCGGTTTACGTAACATATTGGTCCATGAATATATTACAGTAGAAGTAGAAAAAATATATTCTCTATTGGATTCTATATCTGATTTCAAATTATTTGCAGAATCAATCGAAAAGTATTTAAATGATGAGTAGGTTTATAGTTGATCGTGAGATGTGAGTATTGATGGATTACAATAAATTCGATGTTTGGAAATAATCATAAGTTTATAATGTTTCAAAATTCTCATACTTTATATCACACGATAATTATTCTTGACATGATTATATACAATTTTTTCTCTTATAAATGCTCATCAAGCAAATAAATAATTAGGAGGATTAAAATGAGCAAACGTACACCCAATGTAAATACAATAATCATCGGCGGAAACATCGTTCGAGATCCGGAGATCAAGGAAGTTGGCGATAAAAAGATTAAGGTTACCACGATAACCATTGCGAATAATCGACCCTACCAGGACAAAGATGGAAACTGGCAGGATGCCACCACTTTTGTAGATGTGGAAGCGTGGGGTAACCAGGCAAAGAAGATCGGGGATAATGCTGAGAAAGGCACTCCGATTCTTGTAGAAGGAAATCTGAAACTGAATCAGTGGGAAAACAAAGAGGGCAAAACCATATCAAAAATTCTTATTAGAGCTGATAAAATACATGTATTGGAGCATGAAAAGAAACAGGAAGAAAAATTCTAAGTTCAATTCAAAACTTGATTATCATACTTGAGAAGTTCGGATTTGGTGGATGACGAAGAATCTCGCACAAAATAAAATAGAACACAGATTCACACTGATGAAGCAGATGAACGCTGATTTATTAATCATAATAAATAAAAGAGAATTGTCATTCTTGATCGACCAGAGTGCCTAGAAAGTTAAAACTTACTCCTCAAAGATGACAAAGAAATAAGAAAGCAGAAATAAGAAAGCAGAAATAAGAAAGCAGAAATAAGAAAGCAGAAATAAGAAAGCAGAAATAAGAAAGCAGAAATAAGAAAGCAGAAAAAGGGAAAAATGAAAAAGACCAAAAACCAAAGATTGGAAAGTTTACCCTATGAAATAAATCTAAGATTTAGCGAAGCTATTTCACAGGGTGAATACTTTAAATCTGTTACTATATAACCGGTGCAGAAAGTAGAAACTACAAATAAGAAAGCTGAATGAAGAATAAAGTCGAAAGATCAAAGATTAATAATCCACAAAATCACTATGCTATGAGTACAATGTTACAAAATTATGGTTATTAATGAAATAACTATGGATTCCAAAAACCTGCTTCAAAAAATTCTCTGGGACTATTCAATTCCCGCATCGAAATGCTATAACGTTTTACTGGGAACAGAAAAAAAAGCTGGCCATTATGATCAATACAATTTGTTCAGAAAACTTCTGGAATCTTATCCATGGTTCGTCATAATGGAGATACTTCCGATGAGAAGGATCAAAGAACTTTTGACTGAAAAGGTAATAATTAAACTTCGCTCAAAACAGCTACAGAAAAGATATGAATACATCCTCAATAGATTATCACGCTTTGTATAAGATCCAGGATCGGGTGATCTCTGCCCTGAGTGACCTTCTTGATGGTTTTTACCTTACAGGTGGCACTGCATTGGATCGCTTTTATCTTCATCACCGCTATAGCGAAGATTTGGATTTTTTTATTAATGATAGTGATGAATATAGTGCTAAAGTAAACGCGATTTACAGGAAGCTCAAAGATTCTTTTTCACTTGATGAAGCACTTACATTGCAGACTGATACCTACACGCGATTTTATTTAGCAGAACCTGACAAGCTAAAAATAGATATTGTCAATGATGTCCCCGAACATTGGGGTGCATTAAACTATGCAATGAGTATCCAAATAGATAATCCGGCTAATATATTATCCAACAAACTCGGCACAATCGTAAGTAGAGACGAACCCAAAGATCTATTTGATATCATCATCCTGTCTGAGACCTATTCTTTTAACTGGAAAGAGGTTTTCCTTCAAACAAAGCGCAAGCAGATCATAAATGAAACAGATATCGCCATGAGAATCAGTAGCTTTCCTGTGAAGTTAATGATGCATAGAACATGGTCAAAAGTCCTGATCAATAGTGATGATATTGAAACCAAGCTTAATACTATTGCTGATGATTTTATCTTTGCTCGAGACAATTCATTGGGAAGAGGAAAAGCTCAGATTGAAACTGCAAGAATAAGATTTAAAAGCAAAAAGGCAAAATACTAGAGCAGAAAGCAAAATGCAAAAGAAGAAATAAGAAAGCAACCCAGTTCACCCAGTTAAATCCCTTTGGGAAAATCGTAGATTTTATTTAACAGGGTGAAATATTCAGCAAGCTGAATTTCACCCTGATGAAATAAAAGAAAGATTTCATAGGACAGGCGGGTCGGGGAAAGCAGAAAGTAAAAAAGTAAAAAGTAGAAAGCAAAAAGACGAAAGATCAAAGAAGAAAGAAATTAGAAAACGATTAAGATGTAAAACAATGGAAAAAGATATCATAAACATAATAAAAGAAATTTTATTTTCAAGAAATGAAATTATTGCTGCATTTATCTACGGCTCGTTCCTTTATACCGAAGATTACGATGATATTGATGTTGGGGTATTTACAAACTGTTCATTTCATGGTTTAGAAAAACCGGATTATGAATTTGAATTAGAGCAATTATTATCAAAAAAACTAACAGGTAGCAAAATCGATCTTAGAGTAATTAATAATACGCCGGATAAATTTTTATATAATGTTTTCAAGGGTTACTATCTATTTTCTAAAGACGAAAAAATTGAAAAAATAATAGAGCATGTAATACAAAAAAGTCTAGATCAACAATATTATCAAATTCAATATGTACAACAAGCTTATGGAATTCAAAAGGTAAAAAAGGAAAAATAAAATTCAAGGACAAAGCCAAAAAAGCAGAAATAAGAAAGTAAAAAGCAGAAATAAGAATGACTGAAAAATTAGAACTTGATGATCATATTAAAAACAATCCCCTTTTGTATAAATCTTTTTTACTTGCTCTTGAAATCATCAAACTATATCAATTCCTAACTCAAGAAAAACATGAATATATAATGTCGAAACAGTTACTAAAAGCAGGCACTTCAGTTGGAGCTAATTCTAGCGAAGCCGTAGTTGGTCAATCAAAACGAGACTTCATCGCAAAACTTGGTATTGCTCGAAAAGAAGGTTATGAGACAAAATATTGGTTTGATTTATTAAGATTTAGTGATTATTTATCATATTCACAAACACAAAAAGCATATAGCTTATTAGATGAATGTATGAAGTTAATTTGTTCCTCAATAAATACATCTAAGAAAAACATAAATAAAAAATAATATATTTTGATTAAGAAAAATTACTTGCTGTAAAAATAATTTTGACTCAATTATTTTTGCTTTCATTTTTTTGCTTTTTGCTTTCGTTTTGCACAACAAGCTTATGGAGTTTAATTAATGATAGATAAACAAATAGTTTATTCAAGAATTCAAGAAATTGAAGACTCACTTGATCGGCTGAAAAAAATTGGTGAGGTTGAAGAAGAGGTATTTGTGATAGATAATAATTTAAAAGATATAGCTTCATATAGATTATTAATAATAATTGAAGCATCTATCTCAATATGCCAACATATATGTGCTAGAGAAATACACAAAGCTCCTGAATCCTATGCTGATTGTTTTTCATTATTAGAAAAAAATAATATTATAACTAAAGGTCTCTCAGTTAGATTACAACAAATGGCTCGGTTTCGAAATATGCTTATTCATATTTACTGGGATATAGATTACTCATTAGTCCACCAGATAATAAAAAAAAGATTGAATGATCCAAAAGAATTTATTTCTCAAATCGTTAAGAAATTTTTATGATGAAAGATGAAAGCAACCCAGTTAAATATTCTACGAATTTCACCCTGAAGAAATAAAAAAGAAAGATTTCATCCAGTGGAATAAAAGAAAAAGAAGATTCCACAAGACAGGTAGGGCAAGCAGGTCAAGAATTAGAAAGTTTACCCCGTTAAATTTCTTTTTGTATTTAACTGGGGCAAAAAGCAAAAATGACTGAAAAATTAGAGCTTGACGATCATATTAAGAATAATCCACTTTTATATAAAACGTTTCTTTTGGCACTTGAGATTATCAGATTATACAAATATCTGACTCAAGAAAAACATGAATATATCATGTCAGAAACAGTTAAAAACAAGGTGAAAGTTTAAAAGGTGAAAGGCGAAAGGAACAAAAAATTAGGTACTGTGCTTGAGCTTGGCGAAGGTCAATTCATTGAATTTAAAGAATCAATGGACAAAAATTTTCCTAAAGAAATTGTGGCGTTTGCCAAT
>Ga0307991_1000566_pt1 | contig 26683 bp, 27 predicted proteins | sample EllFjometagen131_FD_203146 | JGI IMG/M metagenome (GOLD analysis project Ga0307991, IMG submission 203146) | Marine microbial communities from Ellis Fjord, Antarctic Ocean - #131 | ecosystem: Environmental > Aquatic > Marine > Unclassified | place: Southern Ocean | collected 2014-10-08 | reverse complement strand
AAAGTACTGTTGTTGATCCTGCAAAGAATATCTTGCCTAATGAGGAAAGTATAATTATCCCGACTATGACAAGTATAAAACCTTTTGTGCCTGCCTTAGTACTAAAAATTTCAGTTACATCCTTATCTGATGCCCCCATAAACTTATAAATCAAAACTGTAAAGAATACAAAGAATATAAAGACAAAAAAGGTAGGAGTTACAAAACTGATTAAATCTCTTGTAGTTCCTGATAAAGCTAATATTAACGCTAAAGAACCTGCAAGCATTGCATTAAGGTTTTTGTCCTCACCAAGGATTTTGGTAACAGACAAAATAGCATACATTAAAACAAATATAAATACTAAATAAAATATTATGCTAAAGTGCTCCAATAATCCTATATCTAAAAAAGTAGCCATTTTTATTTTGTTTTACCAAACAAATTCTGAATTGGTTTAACTCCCTCTAAAAGATTATTACTTGTAACAATCCATATTATTACTCCAAACACTAAAAGCACTAAAACAACAGCTATTGTGTCCGGATCAATATCAAACCAGCTAAAATTAGCCCACCATCCTGCTGAAACTCCAAATAGCCATATTATAATTGCAAAAGCAGGAATCAATATTGCACCACTAGTACCTGAATCAGGGGAGGTATAACCAAATACACCAGACAATAATAAAACCATAACAATTGCTATAAGCACTAATGCAACATTTGGCAATAAATTGTTAATTATAAGAACTGCATCCTGCCCTGCAGGATAAGTGCCTAGGATATGGGGAATAACAACAACCATGCCCAATACAAGTGCAATAACAACATTAAACCGCTTACTATCTGCCCCAAATATTTTTGCTTTCTGAAGAACTGCAAAAACAACAGTAAATATTAATAAAAATGGAAGCATTACATCAAGCATACCCCAGCTTTCCATTATTTTGAATAATTCAATAAAATTTGTCATTTTTCATCCTCCTTTTTTAATAAGATTTTTAATCCTCTTTTTTTTCTTTTTTAGGACCACTACTGTTAGTAACATAAGCCATGAAACCAATAATAACACCTATGAGTATTAAGGATGCAACCCAGTCTGTATTCCATTTTGTGCTTGTGAACTCCATTATCCAGCTAAGCCAAGACTGTCCTTTTTCTGTTTTAATTGCATTAAGGAATATTCCCATTATCCCAACAAACATGATTAACATAAAGGTTGTATTCCATCCACCTGGCAAGAAAAAACCTTCATCTTTTTCCTGAGCAAATGAACCAACCAATATTAGGAAAAGGATGGACAATAAAAGCAGTATAACAACCTGAGATGAAACAGTTGTTATCAGTTCAACAAGCTTTGATGATGCAATAACAAAGAATGCAATAACAAAAGCAACCATTGCATCAAGGTTCTTTTTTGGGTATTTTTTCTTGTCTATTTCTTCTACACCAAAAATTTTTGTTTTTTCAAGAATTGCAAAAACAATTGTAAAAACCAATAAAAAAGGGAGAATAACATCATAAATTCCAAGTCTTCCAAAAAAGTCTATTGTTCCCCTGAATACAGATTGCTCTACCATTATAGAATATCAGAGATTGAGTGATATATAAAACTTTCGATTTTTTAAGAGCATAGTTTAATCAATGTAAAAAAACTTTTTGGTAATTCATAAAAATATTGTTTGCAGTTTCATTTATACTTATATTTTTTATTTCTGCAATCTTTTTTATTGTCTCTATTATGAAAGATGGCTCATTTCTGCTGTTTTTGTAAGGGCTTAAATACGGTGCATCTGTTTCTGTTAAAAGCTGGTTTATGTCAACAATTTCTACTAGTTTCTGGAAATGCTGGGAGCGAGTTATGTTAGTTGGAATTGAAAAATAATAACCAAGTTCTGCTGCTTTTTTTATCAGTTTTAGCTTTCCGCTAAAGCAATGAAGTATGACTTTTTTTGCTTTTTCTTTTTCAAGAATTTCAATAACATCAGATTCTGCTTTTCTTGAATGAATAATCAATGGCTTGTTTATTTTTTGTGATAGGTTGATTATTTTCAGGAAAATCTCTTTTTGAAATTCCTGATTTTTCTTTTCTTTGCAGTATTTGTAATCAAGTCCAACCTCACCAATTGCAATTATCTTGTCTTTGTTTTTTTCAATAAAATTTAGTTCATCTTGTATCTGTTTTTCTGTTAGCTTGATTGCATCATCTGGATACAGACCAAGGGCTGGTTTTATTAATGAATATTTTTTGCTTAATTCTAAAGTTTTTCTGTTGCTCTCAGGATTCAGGCCATTGTTAATAATAACCTTTACTCCTGCAATTTTGGCCCTGTTTATGACTTCATCTAAATCAGAATCAAATTCCTTCAGATTAAGGTGCGCATGAACATCTACTAATAACATAAAAGAAAAAACCCTTCTTTTTTATTTAAAGCTTTGGTTAATCAACAATAACTGTTTCTAATTTTTTTAGGTTGCAGAAGTCTGTTGAGTATGTGTAGGCCCCGGCATTAAGAAAAACTATTTTATCTCCTACTTTAGGGTTATCCAGATAGGCCCTATATCTAAAAATATCCGTTGAGTCAGGTGTGCATCCCTTAATTACATAAGGTGTCCCATTCTTTAGCTCGCCATCAACCAATAATCTTATGTCTGCAACAAAGGTATCCATAGCTGAATTAAAAACAGAACAGTTTATCACGATGTTGTTATTGTAAACATTGACTATTTCTGTTTCTAGTTTTATTCCTGGACCTGCAATAAACCTTCCAGGTTCAACAATCATTTTTATATTATATTTATGAAGCCATTCTTTCAGTTCTTTTATTTTATTGAAAATCTGCTGAGAAAGATTTCCTGTATAATTTTTATAGCTAATAGGCATTCCCCCACCAATATTCACAATATCTATCTGTTTTATTATTTCTTCAGGAATTGATTCTGATAATTCATATTTCAGAGACCATTCACTTATATTCTGCGTTTTCCTGTGAAAATGTATTCCAAGCTTATTGATATTCTTATTTTTTCTTAATTCAGGTATTAATTTGTTTACTTGCTGTGAATACATTCCATAAACATAATGCTTTCCTGTTCTGATTGTATTTTCCTTTAGGCGCATTCTTAACAAAAGGTTAATTTTTTTATTGTTTTTCTTTATGTAATCAAGCAAAATATTCAAATCATTCTCATTGTCAACAACAAAAGAATCAACTCTTTTTTCAAACAATATATCAAGTTCTTTATTTTTCCATGCTTGTGCAAAAAACCATATTTTTTTCTTATCCTTTACAGTATTTAATGATGAAATAAAATGTATAGTAAAAAAAGAATCAGTATTTTCCTCTAATATTTCAGCTACAATCTGATTTGTTTTTACACTGTATGAAACAACATCTGAAATCTGTTTTATTTTATTGTATTGCCCAATTACCTTTGATTTTGAAAGAATGAATCTTGCATTTGTCAGCATTTTATAATTCCCTCTTTGCATAATATTTCCAAAGCATTTATCATTGCTATTGGAAATGTTATTGAAACATCACCAATAACAGTAGCAGCATCTGCATCATCCTTTATCTTTCCCCATGATTTTGCCTCTTTTGTTGTTGCTCCGCTCATGCTTCCAGAGGTATGGTGCGCAGTTGTCATGTAAACAGCATAATTCAAGCCGCCATTTAACAAACATGAGAAAATTGCATGATGCTTTGAAACACCCCCTCCAAGGGAAATTATTCCTTTTTTGTCATCATGGCTTGTTGAAAAGAGTATATTTGCAAAATCCTTTACAACATCAACAACAAAATCAGGATGCTTTTGCTGAAACATAAATAAATGAAATCCAAATGCGCCGTCTGTTATTGCCGGGCAGAATACTGGCACATTATTTTTTGCTGCCTGGTATAAAATTGAGTTTTCATCATTTAATGTCAACCCTATCTCCTTTAATAGTTCTGAGACAGGCCATGTTTTTTTTTTCTCATAAAGTTTTTTTAATAATGGCCCTATCATGTCCTCAAACCTTGCATAACTCTCATTTCTTATGAAAAGATTTCCAACACGATTAACCCCTTTTTCATAAAGTTCAACATCATCTATATTGAAATCTCCGATTATGAATTTTTCGCCAGCAGCTTTCATAAAATCCTCTTCAAGGCCGCCAATGGTTGTAACAATGATATCTGCCATTCCAAGTTTAATTATTTGCGCAAAGAACCCTCTTAAGCCTGAAGTAACCATATTAGAAGTAAAAGTAAAGAACATTTTTGTTCCTTCTTTTTTCATCTTTATTATTATGTTAGAGGCCTTTGCAAGCTCTACACCCTGAAATCCAATCTTGCCTATCTTATCTGCGAGCAAATCAGCGCCCATTCCCTTTTCCCATTTGAAATCATATACATTTCCCATAATAAACACCTTTTATAATTTAATTTGAATATAAATAAATCTAGTTAAAAGAAATAATTCATGAACCCATTTTTCTTACTGAACTCATATAAAAAAGGAAAAAATAGACATATTTAAAGTTTTCTATGAAATTTGTGCAAAGTTTTAAATATTAAATATGTTTTTTGAGTTTTGGTGATAATTATGAGAATAATTGGATTTGATTTAAATAAAATAAATATTGAAAGAACGGGCAATGTAAAGGGAGAAATAAAAATCAACAACAATGTTGCTATAAAGGAAATTGATAAGATAGCTGTCCCTATTAAAAGGGAGAACCAAGAGGGTTTGAGATTTGGTTTTGAGTTTACATCAAACTATGAGCCAAAGCTAGGTCATATTCTTATTAATGGAAATGTTGTTATTGTAGAAGACAAGGAAAAAGCAGAGGATATTTTAAAGCAGTGGAAAAAGGACAAAAAAGCAGAAAGTGAAGTCATGGGTTCGGTCTTAAATACTGTGCTTGAAAAATGCAATATAGAAGCATTGATTTTAAGCAGGGATGTTAATCTGCCTCCATCAATACCATTACCAAAGGTAAAGCCTAAAAAGGCTTAGTTCTGAAACCACAACATTTATTTATTAGGTTAATATAGTTTAAAAGGGGGAAAATGCCAGAAAAGGAATTAAAACTAAAGGTAATTGAAGCTTTGCAGGATGATGTTAATAAAAGCATTGTCAGGGTAGATTCTAGTTTTATGCAGGAAATAGGAGTTAGGCCTGGAGATGTAGTTAAAGTAATAGGTGAAAGAGAGACAGTTGCAATAGTTGACCGTGCTTATCCAGGTGATATCGGACTTAAAATAGCGAGAATAGATGGCATTACAAGAAGAAATGCAAAAACAGGCATAGGTGAGGTTGTAACTGTTTTAAAAGCAGATATTAAAGAAGCAAAAAAGGTTATAATTGCTCCTGCAAGCAAGGGAGTTAGGATAAATGCTCCACCTCAAATTTTTAAACAAGGGCTTTTAGGAAAACCAGTTGTAAAAGGGGATATAGTAAGTCTTGGTAGCATTAAAAGAAGGGAACGCGGCAGCATTAATGAAATATATGATGCACTAAGCGAAAGCATGATGGGCTTTGGACTTGGAAGCCTGAAGTTTGTTGTTGCTGATTCTAATCCAAAGCAGGCTGTTATAATATCTGAACTAACAGATGTTGTATTTAATCCAGAGGCTATTGAAATAAAGGAAGAAAAAGTTCTGGATATTACTTATGATGATATTGGCGGCCTAAAGGAAGAGATTGATAAAGTAAGGGAAATGGTTGAGCTTCCATTAAAACATCCTGAAATATTTGAAAGACTGGGGATAGATCCTCCAAAAGGTGTTTTATTGCACGGCCCGCCAGGAACAGGAAAAACCTTACTGGCAAAGGCAGTTGCAAATGAAACTAATTCACATTTTATTTTGATAAATGGCCCAGAGATAATGAGTAAGTTTTATGGAGAGTCTGAGGGTAATTTGAGGAAAAAATTTGAGGAAGCTGAAAAAAATTCTCCATCAATTGTATTTATAGATGAGATAGATGCAATTGCCCCAAAAAGAGAAGAGGTTCACGGAGAGGTTGAGAGAAGAGTTGTTGCTCAGTTATTAGCTTTAATGGATGGCCTTAATGCAAGGGGCAAGGTTGTGGTTATAGCTGCAACAAATATACCAAATTCAATTGATATAGCATTAAGAAGGCCAGGAAGATTTGACAGGGAGATAGAAATAGGGGTTCCTGGTAAGCAGGGCCGCTTGGATGTTTTGAAGATTCATACAAGAAACATGCCATTAACAAAGAATGTTAATCTAAAGGAAATTGCTGACAAAACTTATGGTTTTGTTGGAGCAGATCTTGCAGCGCTTACAAAAGAAGCTGCAATGATAGTCTTAAGAAAGATATTTCCTGACTTAAATCTAAAGGAGAAAAACATTATTCCAAAAGAGATTTTGGAAAAACTAAAGATTACAAAAAAAGACTTTGCAAGGGCATTGACTATTGTCAGGCCATCTGCTTTAAGAGAAGTCTTGGTTGAGATACCTGATGTAAAATGGGATGAGATTGGCGGGCTTGAAGATGTAAAGCAGGAATTAAAAGAGGCTGTTGAGTGGCCATTAAAAAATCCTGAATCCTTTAAAAACTTAGGTGTCAAGCCACCAAAAGGTATATTGATTTATGGAGCACCAGGAACAGGAAAAACTCTTTTGGCAAAAGCAGTTGCGAAAGAATCAGAATCAAATTTTATTCAAGTTAATGGTCCAGAATTACAAAAAGAGGGAATTGTTGGTAGAGAAACTGAAAGACTAAGAAAAATGTTTAAGAGAGCAAGACAAGTTTCTCCATGTATACTATTTTTTGATGAAATAGACAGTTTTGCAAGAAAAAGAAGTGCGGGGGCAGGAAGTTATGCAGGATCAAATGAAGGTTTATTGAATTCTCTTTTGACTGAAATGGATGGCCTGGAAAATCTGCAGGATGTTGTTGTGATAGCTGCAACAAACAGGCCTGATATGCTTGATAACGCACTTTTGAGGCCTGGAAGATTTGACAGGATTATACTATGCCCTGCTCCTGACAAGAAAACAAGAGAGGAAATATTTAAGGTGCATACAAAAGGGATGCCTTTGGAAGATGTTAAGATTGATGAGCTTGCAGAAAAAACAGAGGGCTATGCAGGAGCAGATATTGAGTCTATATGCAGGGAAGCTGCAATATTTGCATTAAGGAAAAATATCAAGGCAGACAAGATTGGAATGGACTGCTTTGAAAAGGCTTTGAAAAAAGTTCGGCCCTCAATAACAAAAGAGATTGAGAAAGCTTATGAAGATATAATAAATCATTTCAGTTCTGCAAGAGCAAAAGAGATGAAGGATGAAAAGCCTTCTTACATGGGTTAATATTTCAATAAAGGAGAGTATTAAAATGGTCTTGTTAAAAGATATTGTTGAATTTCTAGATAATGAGCTCGGAATAAAAGATGTTGCTGATTCTTCAAATAACGGGCTTCAGGTAGAAGGTAAAAAAGAAATAAAGAAAATAGCTTTTGCTGTTGATGCATGTATGCAGGTTTTTGAAAAGGCAAAAGATTTTGATATGATTATTGTCCATCATGGCATTAGCTGGGATGATTCTTTAAAATATTTAACTGGCATTAATTATTCGCGTGTTAAGTTTTTAATTGATAATAATATTGCACTTTATGCTGCTCATTTACCTTTAGATAAACACCCGGAGCACGGCAACAATGCAGAGTTCTGCAGGATATTTGGATTAAAACATATTCATGGTTTTGGGAAATATCATGAACAGATGATTGGATTTGCAGGTGAGAAAGAAATTAGTTTAAATGATTTTGTAAAAGAGATTAATGATAAACTAAACACATCATGCAATGTTTTTGAGTTTGGAAAGAAGCAGATAAAGAAGATAGCTGTTGTTTCCGGCAATGGCGGGAGCTCAATTGTGACAGAAGCAGTTTCAGAGAGTTTTGACTGTATTGTTACAGGAGAAGCAGGCCATTCATCTTATCATATTGCAAAAGAAGGAAATCTAAATGTTATTGCGGCAGGCCATTATACAACAGAAACACTTGGTGTTAAGGCCTTAATGAGTATTTTAAAAGATAAGTTTAATATTGATGTTAAGTTTATTGATGCCCCAACAGGATTATAAAAAATTATTTTTTAGTCATTATTCTTACTATATTTTCCAGCCTACCAAATTTTTTGCGTATCTCAAATAGTTCTTTTGAGTTTGGTACCCTATAACCTATGATCCTTTTTATTAGGTATCTTGGTTGTTGGTCCAAAGTAGAATAAACTTTTTTCTTTTCATAAGTCCCCATATACTGATGTTTTTTTCCTTTTTCATATACCATACTACCACCCAAATTAATTTTATATATTTATATTGTTTAGCAAAGTTTATAATTTTTTCGGAAATATTTCATACTAAATTATAGAATTTACTTCCATCAAGTTTTTTATGTTCATTTCTTATAATAAATGTAACTTCATTAAATATATATCTTCTACTTGAGGAAATAAAGAACGAGTTATATTAAGAATAGAAAACTTTATATTTATCCAGCTTAATCAAGAAAGCATGAAGATATACTTTGCTGGTTCAATAAGGGGGGGAAGACATGATATTGAGATTTACAAGCAGATTATTGAGCACCTTAAAAAGTATGGCAAAGTTCTAACAGAGCATGTAGGAGAAGACAATATATCTGAGAATGGAGAAATAAACCTTACAGACAAATACATACATGACAGGGATGTTAAATGGATGGATGAGTGTGATGTTTTTATTGGAGAGGTTACAATACCATCTCTCGGAGTAGGTTATGAAATAAGAACAGCTATTGAAATGAACAAAAGGATTTTATGTATATACAGACAAAAAGAAACAAAAAGAGTCTCTGCAATGATAACTGGAGCACCAAAAGTAAAAATAGAACCTTATTCAACAATAGATGAAGCAAAAAAGATTATTGATGGATTTATTGAAAATGGAAAAAATTAAGGATTTTGTAAAAGAGAAGCTTGACAGTCTTAATTGGGCACATACAAAAGATGTTGTAAGGCTTGCTCTGGAGATTGCAGAAAAAGAAAATGCAGACAAGGAGATAGTTGAAATAGCAGCATGGTTTCATGGCATTGGAAAATCAGAACCCAGAAGAAACGTAATCTATCATCACATTAAATCAGTTGAGATATCAGAAAAATTCCTTAAGGAGCTTAAATTTGAAAAAAGCAAGATAGAAAAAATAAACCAGTGCATAATAGAACATATGGGACCCTTAAATGGGTATTTTCTTGAAAATCTGCTTAAAAAAGAAGGAAAAACATGGGATTTTTTTAAGAGACCTTCCACAAAAGAATCAAAAGTGTTGTATGACGCTGATATAATAAATTTATTGGGGCCTTTTGGAGTAATAAAAAGGATATTTCTTGAGTCAAAAATGGGTGTTGATTTTAATGATATTGTAAAAAACCTTATGATAGAAAGTAAGGAATGCCTTAATGACCTTCAAACAGAAATGGGAAAGAAGATGGGCAAAGAACAATACAAAAAATCAAAAGAATTCTTGGATATAGTTAAATTATGATTAGTTATTATAAAGTAACAAAAGATTTATATATAACAAAAATTCAGCAATTTTTATCTTAATAAAATAATCAAAATGAGGCATTTAATATGGATTTGAGGATACTAAAACAAGATGAAAGAAATAGTTTAATAGAAAAAATTATAGAAAATATAGATCCAAATTATTTGGAAGACAATAATAAACTTTATAGTATAAGAAAAGGAAACACCAACTTAAGTATAAATATTGGTTATGACAAAACTATGCCTTCTGTATTTATATTGGAATATTTCAATGAAAAAAGGTTTATTGATAATGAAAGAAAACAAATTATAAAAAAAGAAGATATGTTTTATTCTAATTTTAAATTTCCATGTAACATCTTTTTAGATACTGGGATGTTTTACCAAGGTTCATCACAAGGTTTAGAAAGAATAGATAAAGTAATAATTTGCAAGGATTTTGAAAAAAATAAAAATAATTTTGTAAATTTAATAAAAATTAATGATAATGCTAATCAGATTAACAAATATCACAGAACAAAATTTGATTCTATTATTGGTGATTATTTATTCTTATAAGAAAAACAATTTAAAATGGATGAAAACAATTCCTACAAAAATATTAAAGTCCCAGAAGAATATAATAACATAATCAGTCCTCTCGAAAGAATTGCCCTTGTTAAAAAATATAAAGACAAACATCCTAATGAACCAAAAAGAATATTGTTTACTACAATTGGTTCAGTAATAACCAGCAATAATAGTGCTTGGAAAAAGAGCATATTAAAAGAAAGAATTGTAAATGGTCAAAATTCATGGGTAGGCTACCATAATATACTGAATAAAATTCATTACACTTGGAACAATCCCTCAAATAATCTTGAATGTGCAATTGATGGTTATAAAAAAAATAATGGCAAAACATTTGAAGAATTTATGGGAATTGATTTAGAACTTTTAAAAGTAAATAAAAAATTAGTTGAAGAAGAAAAGAAATTTATAGAAAAAAAGGTAGAATATGAAAAGAGGGGTTATCTAAATAATGAAAAAGCAGATTCATTAAAACAAGAGGAATATGTAATCAAAGAACGTAAACTTAAAGAAATAAAAAATTATGTAATTTCATTATGTAATCCTAATCACAAAAGCTTTTCAAAAAAAGAACTTGATAGAAGAGTTAGAAGACTTGTAGGAGCAGAGCTCATGAGACAATTTTATCCAGTAACAGAAGAGTTTTTGAATCTTTATAATAATGGAAAAATAGAAGGCCAAAGAATAATTTTCAAACAAATAAAAACATTTAAATAATAAACATCCTAATTTCTTTTTATGCAAGCTAAAACAGGAGATACAGTCTTAGTTCAGACAAAAGACAAAGAAGTAAATGGAATTCTCATGCCTGTTCCTGAGACAGAAGAGGATATTGTTATTCTGAAGCTTGAGAGCGGTTATAACATTGGCATTGATAAAAAGAATATCAAAACAATAAAGCTTGTTAAGACTGCTGAAAAGAAAAAAGAGAAAAAAGCAGAGATAAAATCAAACAAAAAACTGCCCACAATTTCTATACTTCACACTGGAGGAACAATTGCCTCAAAAGTTGATTACAAAACAGGAGGGGTTATTGCCGGATTTTCTGCTTCAGAGATGCTTGAACTTTTTCCTGAACTGGAAAAGATTGCAAACATAAAATCAAGAAAGATAGCAAGCATGCAGTCAGAAATGATGAGGTTTGTGCATTATAACCTTATGGCCAAAGAAATTGAAAAAGAGGTTGAAAAAGGTGTTGATGGCATAATAATAACTCATGGAACAGATACAATGCATTACTCAAGTGCTGCTTTGGCATTTATTTTAGAGGATCTTCCTGTTCCTGTTATTCTGGTTGGCTCGCAGAGAAGCTCTGACCGTGGCTCAACAGATGCAGCTATTAATTTAATATCTGCGTGCTATTTTATTGCAAATTTTGATTTTGCAGATGTTGCAATATGCATGCATGAGAACATGAGTGATGATTCTTGTTTAATATTACCAGCATTAAAAACAAGAAAGATGCATACTTCAAGGAGGGATGCATTCAGGGCAATTAATTCTATGCCTTTTGCAAGAGTAAGTTTTAATGAGAATAATATTTCTTTTATGATAAAAGATTATAATAAGAAAAGTGATAAAAAATTAAAGTTAAGCTTGTTTAATGAAAAAATAAGAGTTGGCCTAATTAAAACACATACAAACATGTTTACAGAGGAATTTCTGACTTACAAAAACTTTGATGGATTGGTTATTGAAGGCACTGGCCTTGGCCACTTGCCAAACGAAGAAATAGATGAGTACACAAAGGAAAACAAAAAAATCTTTAATTCATTAAAAGATATGATAAAAAAAGGCTTAATAGCAGTTATGTCCTCACAAACAATTTACGGCAGAATTCAGATGAATGTTTATACTCCGATGAGAGAATTGCAGGAGATTGGAGTTTTGGGCCATCTGAGTGATATGACAGCTGAAACAACTTTTATTAAGCTGGCGTGGCTTCTGAGCAACTATAAGAAAGAGGAAGTTAAAGAACTAATCACAAAAAACCTCAAGGGAGAAATCTCAGAAAGAGTTGAAGATAAAACATTTCTTAGCTAAAAGATAATCAGCAAACTTTATAAAGTTCTTGTGTTTTTATTTAGTTATGCAATTAGACTATGAAAAGCTTAATTTCAAATGCGGGATTGAGATACATCAACAGCTTGACACTCATAAATTATTCTGCAACTGCCCTTCTATTATAAGAGATGACAAACCAGACATTGTAATAAAAAGAAAACTAAGGGCAAGCGCAGGAGAGAGCGGCGAGGTTGATGCTGCTGCACTGCACGAGTCAAAAAGAGACAAGCAGTTTATCTATCAGGCTTATTCTGACACTACTTGTTTAGTTGAACTTGATGAAGAGCCTCCACATGATTTAAATAAAGAGGCACTGGAAATAACCTTGCAGGTTGCATTAATGCTTAACGCAAAAGTAGTTGACAAAATCTGCTTTATGAGAAAAACAGTTGTAGATGGCTCAAACACTTCCGGCTTTCAAAGGACTGCCTTGATTGCAACAGACGGTTTTGTTGAAACATCAAAGGGAAAAGTAAGTGTTGATAGTATTTGCCTTGAAGAAGAGGCTGCAAAGATTGTAAAAAGAACTGAAAACGAAGATACATATAATCTCTCAAGATTAGGAATTCCATTGGTTGAGATTGCAACTGCTCCAGACATAAAAGATCCTGAACATTGTAAAGAAACTGCAAAAAAACTTGGAATGGTGTTAAGGTCAACAAACAAGGTTAAACGCGGTTTAGGAACAATAAGGCAGGATGTTAATCTTTCTATTAAAGGAAAATCAAGAGTTGAAATAAAGGGTTTCCAGGACTTAAAAAATATGCCAAAGATAATTGAGAATGAGGTAAAAAGGCATCTTAAATTATTGGAAAAAGGAAAAGAAATAAAAAAAGAAGTAAGAAAAGCAAATAAGGATTTAACAACGAGCTTTATGAGACCAATGCCTGGCTCTGCAAGGATGTATCCTGAGACTGATATTAGGACTATAAGACCAGATATAAGTAAAATAAAGATTCCGGAATTAATAACAGATAAATCAAAAAAGCTTGAAAAAGATTTCAAATTAAATAAAGATTTAGCAGACTTAATAACAAAATCCGGCAAGACTGATTTTTTCATAAAGCTTGCAGAGAAATACAAAAATATTAAGCCATTATTCATAGCAGATAGTTTGGTTAATTCAGGCAAGGAAATCAAGAGAAGATATAACAAGGATATTGATAGTAGTGAACACATTGAGGAAATTCTTGATTATTTAAATAAAGGAAAAATATCAAAAGAAGCTGTTTTTGAGATTCTGGTTGAGAAAGCCCAGGGAAAAAAGGTTGATTATAAAAAATATTTTTTAATGAGTGATGAGGAAATAAAGAAAATTCTCAAAGAGATAATTGCAAAGAACGAAGGAGCCCCTTTTAATGCTTTGATGGGCCAGGCAATGGCCAAACTGCGCGGAAAAGCAGACGGAAAGAAGATAGTTGAGTTATTAAAAAAAGAAATCTAATTATTATTCTTATTTATGGGAAAGGCTTTAATTTATAATTATAATCCTTTGGGAATGATGTATATTTTTTAGGTAAGAATATGTGGATACCATTCACATATTTTTCAACAAATTTTATTTCTAAGTCATTCATTTCATTTTTAACAAGATCAGAAAGTTCCTTGCCGTAAGTATCTTTCATATCTGCACATATAAGAAAACCATCTTTCCTACTTGGATCATATGGATGTTCCCAATCAGTATTTGTAGTAAAGGCCCTAGTTCTTTCATCAAAAGCATTATAATCAAATTTGTTAGGTAAATTAAACCTAAGAGAAATATCTTTAAGTTCTTGGAGTGTTTGAAGGAAAAATACTTCATGGTATTCTTCTCCTTTTTTGAGGTATTTTTTTTCTTTATTAAGTGGTGTAAATTCTTTTACTAATGAATAGAAAAATCCTCCATGTTTAAACTCATCTTTAAAATCATAATTTTTGTTTTTTAATATTTCTTTTATTTTATTATAAATTGGATTAGCAAATAGATAATAGGGATCATCCCTAAGCCCTCCCGCTTGTAAATCCTTGCGAAATATAAAGCTTCTTTTTATTTCTTTTTCATCTGGCATTTTGACCTTTTAAAATATTTTGATGTTAATTATTATATATAAAACTAGTATATAAATCTTTTGATTGTTATTACTACACCATAGAAAATAAACTTTTGACAAATAGTTTCATAGAATTATCTTAAAAAGAATTATTTTTTTATTATCACCAAAGGAACATACATTTCTTGTTTGCTTACGCCACCATGATTACCTATATGAAAACTTCTTTTTTCTCCAAGAATAGAATCCATTATCACATAGTTTTCTTTCATTATTAAAGTGTAATCTCCAACTCTATCAAAAAGCTTTTTATTTGGCTTAAACAATCCAAAATAATTCTTTTTTATCAAGTCATTACTTTTATATAAGTAACATGCATGCTTAAGGTTATTTTCCACATAATCCTCAAACTGTTTTGTTTTTGAAGGTCGAACATAACAATATGCAAGCCTTCTCTCAGCGCAAAGAGGTATTATTATTGAATCTGCAAGTTTTGGATGTTTTTTTAAATCAATTAATTTTGATTTATCTGAGTCTATAAACCCATGATCTGCAGTTACTATAACCGTTGTATCTGTTTTTTCTATTGATTTAATAAATGATTCGAGTTTTTTGTTAATTTCGCTGAAATGTTTATTTGTCTTAGTACTTTTAGTTCCATAAGCATGGCACATAGAATCAAAATCCGACCAGTAAGCATAAATATACTTTCTTCTATTGCTTGATTTTATTGCTTTTTTTATTTGCCTGAAAAAACTGTTAAGTGATGATTTTTTGAATGGCAATAATTTTGATTTTCCCTTATGGGACAATGAAAAGTCAGAATATGCAATTGTTTCATCTTGAATAAAGTAGGATGTAACTTTTATTTTATCAAAAAATGATTTTTCAGTAAATATCTTTTTTGGATTAACTCCTGATTCGCTTAAAGGATATGGATTAACTCTTGTAATAAAAGGGAGTATTGTAGAAACTGCACCAATTTCTTTTAAATACATAAACCATCCTGTCAAAGCATGCTGTTGAACTGGAACCCCAGTAAGAAATACTGGAATTGCTGCAGCTGTTGTTGATGGAAACACAGATGTCATCTTTCCCTTCAAGTTTTGTTTTAGTATATTATCCTTTTTATGGTTCATAAGATAATCATAACCAAGCCCATCAATAACAATGAGAACTATATTTTTTGATTTTAATTCAGAAGGATTTAATATTTTCAACGGTTTATATTTTGTTCTTGATCCAAATGCCCCTGAGATAGAGCTCATAAGATTTACAATACTCCCATCTTTGTAATTTGGCAGATACATAATATTTTCTTTATAAAGTGTAGATTTAAAAACCTATTGTTTAGGAAAATCAATAATCTTCTTCTTAAAAATGGATAAGCATATTTTTATTGTTTTATCTTAATCTATATACTTTACTTTAGCTAAATTTATAAATCAATTTAAAACTCCTTTTATGAGAGGTAATTAATATGGAAAATAAAAAATATGTATATTTTTTTGGAGAAGGTGGAAAAGAGATGAAAGCTCTTTTGGGCGGAAAAGGAGCTGGTCTAAGTGAAATGACAAAAATAGGAATACCTGTTCCGCAGGGCTTTACAATCACGACAGAAGTCTGCAATTTATATTCTAAGAACAATAAGAAATATCCAGAAGATTTGGATGTTGAGATAGAAGCTAACATGAATAAGCTTGAGGAAAAAACAGGGAAAAAGTTTGGAGACAAGAAAAATCCATTGCTTGTTTCTGTTCGTTCCGGGGCAGCTGTTTCAATGCCTGGAATGATGGACACTATCCTTAATCTTGGATTAAACCCAGATACTGTGCAGGGGCTTATTGAACTTACAAAAAACGAGAGATTTGTATTGGATTCTTACAGAAGATTTATACAGATGTTTGGAAATGTTGTGCTCGGAATATCCAGTGAAAACTTTGAGAAAATACTTGAAAGTGTTAAAGAAGAAAATAATGTTAAACTGGATACAGAACTTGATATTAAAGCATTGCAAAAGATAGTTGAGCTCTACAAGGCAAAAATAAAGGAAGTAACAAATGAGGAGTTTCCGGAAAAACCTGGTATACAATTAGATATGGCAATAAATGCTGTATTTGACTCATGGGGAAATGAAAGAGCAATAGTATATAGAAAACTTAATGACATTTCAGATAACCTTGGAACAGCTGTTAATATACAATCCATGGTTTTTGGAAATATGGGAAATGATTCTGGAACAGGAGTTGCCTTTACCCGTAACCCAAGCACTGGAGAGAAAAAGTTTTTTGGAGAATACTTAATGAATGCACAGGGAGAAGATGTTGTTGCAGGGATAAGAACACCAAAAGAGATTGAAGAACTGCAAAAAGATATGCCCTCTGTTTATGAGCAGCTTGTTGGTGTATATAAAAAACTGGAATTGCACTATAAAGACATGCAGGATATGGAATTCACAATAGAAAAAGGAAAATTGTTTTTATTGCAGACAAGAACAGGAAAAAGAACAGCTCATGCAGCTGTAAAAGCAGCAATTGATATGGTTGATGAGGGTTTGATAACAAAAGAAGAAGCAGTATTAAGGGTTGAGCCAAACCAGCTTGACCAGCTATTGCATAAGACAATTGACCCAAAAGCTGAGCTTGAGGTTATTGCAAAGGGGCTTCCAGCTTCACCAGGAGCAGCTGTTGGTTCTGTTGTTTTTGATGCAAAAAAAGCTCATGACCTTAATGAGGAGGGTGAAAAAGTAATTCTTGTAAGAAATGAAACAAGCCCGGAAGATATTAAGGGAATGGCTGCTGCACAGGGCATTTTAACTGCTCGAGGAGGAATGACATCACATGCAGCTGTTGTTGCTCGTGGTATGGGAAAATGCTGTGTTGCCGGATGTGAAAAAATAAGAATAAATGAAAAAACAAAAGAGTTTAAGATTAATGATGCTGTTATTAAGGAAGGGGATATAATAACCTTAAATGGCAACACAGGAGAGGTTATTTTGGGCAAGGTTGGTTTGATTGATCCAGAATTAAAAGGAGAATTCAAAACATTGATGCAATGGGCTGACTCATACAGAACATTGGGTGTAAGAACAAATGCTGACACACCTCATGATGCTGAAAAAGCTGTTGAGTTTGGAGCTGAAGGCATTGGATTATGCAGGACAGAGCATATGTTTTTCCAGGAAGAGAGGATAAAAGCTGTCAGGGAGATGATTTTGGCAGAAGACATTGTGGGAAGAAAAAAAGCATTGGATAAGCTTTTGCCAATGCAGAAATCAGACTTTGTTGGAATCTTTAAAGCAATGAATGGAATGCCAGTTACAATAAGGTTATTAGATCCTCCATTGCATGAATTTTTACCTCAAGATAAGGAAGACATAAAAGAACTTGCAGAAGAGATGTGTGTTACAGAGGAAAAAATAGAGGAAAAAATAATAGCACTGCATGAGATGAATCCTATGCTTGGTCATCGCGGATGCAGATTAGCTATCACATACCCAGAGATAGCAGAGATGCAAGTAAAGGCAATATTTGAGGCAGCTTGTGAACTTGTAAAGCAGGGAATAAAAGTAATACCAGAAGTAATGATTCCATTAGTTGGAGCATTAAAGGAGTTTACAATATTAAAAAAGCTTGCAAAAAACAAGGCTGATGAGATTATCAAAAGCCATGGCGTTGAGCTGGATTATAAGGTAGGCACAATGATAGAGATACCTCGTGCATGCATAATAGCTGACCAGATAGCCAAAGAAGCAGAGTTTTTCTCTTTTGGAACAAATGATTTAACACAAATGACTTTTGGCTTCAGCAGGGATGATGTTGGAAAGTTCACTCCAGAGTATGTTGAGAAAGGAATTCTTGAGAAAGACCCTTTTCAGGTTTTGGATCAGGAAGGTGTTGGAAGTTTGGTTAAGATGGGTGTTGAGAAAGGAAGGAGTGTAAGAAAAGAACTTAAGATAGGCATCTGCGGAGAGCACGGTGGTGAGCCAAACTCTGTTGAGTTCTGCCATAAAATAGGGATGACCTATGTAAGCTGCTCACCATATAGGGTTCCAATTGCAAGACTTGCTGCTGCTCATGCAAAACTCAAAGAGAAATAAATTTTTATTTTTTTAATTTTTTAAAATATTTTGGATTTATTGCTATAAAATTATGTTTTGATGTTTTAACTGAATCATTAATAGTAGCATAATCTTTATCATCAGTTTTTTCAGGTAAAAAATCTCTAATAGAAGTATTATCAGAAGCAATAATAAAATTGTTATTATCTTTAATTTGTTTTGCTAAATTAAATACATGCCCTTTAATCTGGTATTTACCATCTTCAGTTGAAGATGAAAAAGGTTCTTTTTCCGAATGATAGCGAATTGCTAACATTTTGTCAATTTGATTCCATCTGTAATCTTTACTTTCAGTAGCAATTACTATATCTGATAAGTTAACAGTTTGTTCTTCAAATTCGCCAGTTTTAACAGTTATTCTCTTTTTTTGTGTTAATCCCTTTGTTTTAGAAACTAAATTAGGATTATTTAGAAAATCTGAGAATCTTACATTAGTGATAATTGACCTATATGGAGTTAGATTAACTTCTCCTTTAATTATAGAGTAGTTTTCATTTTTCTTTACAACTAGTGTTGCATTTGCATAATTTTCTTTTGATTTCATATTAAGATTAATAATTTACTACTATTTAAATCTTTCTATTGTAATTACTACCTAGTAACTAACATCATGTTCTGATGGAGGTGTTTGCTTGTAAAAACAGCCCATTATTTATGATAGTTGAAAGTATTTCAGGTTTATCAACATATCCCATGATTGAAGTATTTTATTTAACATTAAATAATCCTCTATCCAGTTATCACTAAAATCAAGGGTTGAATTTATTATGTAATTAAATTCAACAGGGTTATGGTTAAAATTATCATTTAATTTATTTTTAATGCCAAAACTTTCTCCTTTAATTTTGAACTCGCTTGAATGGTTATCCTTAGTTGATAAAGAAACGTTCTCTTTTTTATAAAAAGAGTTATTATCTATTTCCTTTATTTCAGCATCAGTTATATTATCTGCCTGCTTTTCATAAGCAATTACTATTGTTGATATATCAATATATCGTTCACCGAAGATTGGGTTTTTAATTATTATTTTATTTGAATTATATAAGCTGGGATTAGCCAGAAATGAGCGATGGTTATTTTGGTAGCCTTCAGTAAGACTTGGGTTTCTTAGAATTTCAAGTAATCTCGCAGGCTTTTTGGTTTTTAAGCAAATCCTGCCACTTGTGAGACTATAATTGCCGTCCTTTAAGATGAATATTGTATTTAAAAAATTAGTTTCTTTTTCCTCTGAATCATTGTCAAATTTGTAATCCATTATTTAGACTCAACTCACTGTTTTTCCTGTAAATAATTAATCTTCTTCTGGTTTCATCATTGGGAACAAAACAACTTCCCTTACTGTGTCCTGGTCTGTGAGTATTGAGAAAAACCTGTCAATTCCCATTCCGAAACCACCAGTAGGTGGAAGCCCTATTTCCAAGGCTTCTATAAAGTCCTCATCTATCATCTGTGCTTCCTCATCACCAGCTTCTCTTAATTTCATCTGCTCTTCAAAGCGTGCCCTTTGGTCAATTGGGTCATTTAACTCGGAGAAAGCATTTACAATCTCTGCCCCTGCAACCACCATTTGCAGTCTTTGTGTAAGCTTTGGATTATCTTTGTGTTTTTTTGCAAGAGGAGAAATATCAATTGGATGATTTATTAAAAAGCATGGCTGGAAAAGATGTGGTCTTATGTACTCTTTGTAAAGCTGGTCCATTATTCGACCACGACCTAAATTTTCGTCAATATCAAGCTTCAAATGTTTTTCTTTGATTGCCTTGACTAACTTTTCCTTTGTATCTTCCTTGTTTAGGTCAATTCCTGTTTTCTCTTTAATTTTTTTTGTGTAATCTATTTTTGGCCACTTTCCTTCAAAATTTATTTCCTTATTTTGAAATTTTATTTTAAGTGTTCCAAAGGTTTGTTTTATAATTGTCTTGAAAAAATCTTCAGTGAAATCCATAAGGTCATTATAATCCATGTAAGCTGCATAAAATTCAAGTAATGTAAATTCTTGTAAATGCTGTGTTGACATGCCCTCGTTTCTGAATACTTTTCCGATTTCATACACGCGGTCATATCCACCCACAATAAGCCTTTTTAAGTGAAGCTCTAATGAAATTCTTAAATAAAAGTCAATATCTAATGTATTGTGGTGTGTTATGAAAGGCCTGGCATCTGCTCCTCCTGGGACTGCTTCCAATACTGGAGTTTCAACTTCCATGAAATTATTTTGGTCAAGAAATTTCCTTATATTTTTTATGAATTGTGTTTTTTTAATGAATAAATTAAAAACATCCCTGTTTGAGATTAAGTCAATATATCTCTTTCTGTATCTTAATTCTTGGTCTTTTAATCCGTGCCATTTTTCCGGCAGTTGTGCAAGGCTTTTTGTGAGAATTTGAAATGAATCAACATGAATAGTTACTTCCCCTGTTTTTGTTTTAAAAACAGTTCCCTTGATTCCAATTATATCACCCATGTCTAAAAGCTTTAATTTCTTGTATTCCTCTTTTCCAATATCATCCTGCCTGAAGTATAATTGTATTTTTCCCTCTTTGTCCAATAAATTCATGAAGCAGATCTTTCCCATCGGCCTGTTCTGCATTATTCTTCCTGCAATAGAAAACTTTTCCTTTGTGTGTTCTCCTTTTTCAAGGTTTTTAAATTTTGTCTTAATCTTATTGCTGTCTGAATCAACATTAAATATGCTTGGGTAAGGGTCTATTCCTTTTTCATAAATCCTGTCTAATTTCTCTTTCTTGATTTTGTTTATCATTTTATTTTTATTATGTTAAATTATTTATAAATGTTGCTAATTTAATTGAAAATCTTCCGGAATTTCTTACATAGTTATTATAAAAGCATTTATTGTTTTTATTAATTAATAATGGAGCATAAATCATTTTATTTGGATAGTTGTATTTGGCTAAACCTTTTCAAAAAAGAAGGTAATGCTACAAAAGGAGTCCCTTATTGGGAAATAGCTAAAGAATTCATTGAAAAAGTGATGTTCTCAAAAAATGAGGAAATAATATACTCTGGTCTTATCCTTAGAGAAATAAAATTTAAAATAGGTAATGAAGACAGATTAAAAGAAAAATTATTGTTCCTTAAAGAAGAAGATAAGTCCAGATTTGTTAAAGTTACAGAAGAAGATTATTCTTTTGCAAGAAAACTGGAATCTGAACTAAAATATGGGTTAAGCTTTTATGATTGTTTGCATATTGCAATATGCAAAAGACTGAATTTTATACTTGTAACAAGAGATAAAGATTTAATCAGAATTGCAAGAAGGTATGTTATAGTAGAAAAACCAGAAAATTTATTTATTTAATTGGTTAATTTCATTAAGGTTAAATTTTTCTTTTGATAATTTTTTTCTGATTTCTCTAATTTCTTTTATAGAATCACCCGTATCTGGGATTGAACCTATCTGTTTTTCCAGAACTAATTTTCTTATAGCATCCCTGATAACATCAGATTTGTTAGTATAAAATCCTTTATTTACTAGTTTATCAATTTCTGTTATAAGCCCTTCAGGCAATCTTACTTGAGTAACATCCATTTCCATTGTAATACTAATGTATTACATATGTACTATATAAATCTTTTGCTTTTTTACTTAAAAAGCTTAAATAACATCAAAGTCCCTGTAAATTACTCTTCTGATATTGTCATTGCTTATTACAATTCTCATGTAATGCCTTCCCTTTGGCGCATAGTAAGGTATAGAGAATTCTACTAGCTTGGTTGTTTCATCTCCTTTCTTAAGGTCAAACTGCCTTGTCTTTTTCCATATTCCTAAACTGTCAATGAAAGCTGTTATCTTTAGGTCTTCAAAGTTTTCATTTCCAGTGTTTTCCAGGGTTACAAATAATTCCTTAAAGTTTTCAATTAAAACTTAATATTTAATTGAATCAAGAAGATTAGAAGACCATAGCATGGCCACATCAGAATAATAAAATAGCGTCTTATAAGGGGTTCCATCTTTATTATAGAGTTCAAGATAATTCTTATATTTTTCAACATTCTTAATACACTGGCCAATGTACCCACTTGCTTTTTCCTTATCAACTTTTTTAACAACATCAATAAAGCACTGGCCTAAGTTAGTCCAGATAGCATTGCCCTCATAATTAGGGACTAAAATACTATTCAAGAACAAATATTTTCCAACCCTCTCCTTTGTATATTTTAAAGGGAAGGGCTTATCAAGATCCTCATTATAAATAGCATTCAATGAAGAATTAATCATTTTTTTTGAATCAAACAATCCAACCCAATAGGGAAAAACATTTGCATCACCAGCAATGTAATTTAATCCAGAAAGGTCATCAAGAAAATAATTTCCTGTCCAGAAGTTATCCCTGATTATTTTCTTAAAATTATAACTTTTAAATGGATTATACAATCCAAAATGATCAATGTCGTTGCTAAGCATAGCAATCATGGAGTTAGTGTAAACAGAAGATATTCTTAATGCATTATCTTTCATTGAAGAAAAATAAATATTTTTTTTTATTAATCCCGTATTAACATCAAATGAATTCAAAAAAGCTTTTCTTATCTCTCTTGCGAAAAAAAATCTATGCTTGAACAATAGTTCTTTTGCATCAGCTAATCTTATTGAATGCATAAGATAAGCAAGTGACTCCGGTGTGTAAGAGGGAAAATCCAGCACAGAACCATTATCGATTGTGGTAGTTATCTTATTATTCCTTGAATAAATATCCAATGCAAATTCAAGTGTTTTAAGAACTTTATCTTTATAACCAAGATTTAATAATGCCTGCACACTAATTCCAAAATCCCTTACATAAAAACATGAAAAATGACCAGCACTTGCCTGAAAATAATCCTTATTCCAGCAATCATTAACACCTTGCTTTAATATTTGCCCTGCATTTCCATTATATTTTCTTATGCCCTTGAATCTAACCTTGAGTGATCTGTTAAAAATATCAAGCCCTTTTTTTAGAAATATAGGTTCCATTTTTTTAGTAATGTTAATCTTTATTATTGTTCTCCCCCATTTCTTTAAATTTAAGTTTATGTAATGCAAGGTATGACAAACCTAAAAATACCCAAATCATATCCCTACTCCTGATAACAATACTGAGTGCAAGACCTATACCCTTGCTTACCCCTAACAGTACAGATGCAGATGACTGTCCAAACTCCAAAGCTCCCAAAGCAGCAGGTACTGGAATAAGATAAGCCAGGCCAACAAGAGAAAATACAATGAAAATAGCTGCAAATGATGCATTATAACCCAATAAAAGCAATGCTAATTTATATTCAAGAAACATTAAAATCCATGTCAAGAAGAAAGTAAGTGATGCATTTCTGAATCCTTTTTTATTGTACTTAAAGAATTGAATTAGATGAAATTCCATGCCTTTTATATCTTTTTCATATTTTTTAGTAAGCTTCCATTTATTAAGCTTAAGCAATCTGAAGCATGTTGTAAAAAATCCCTTTTCTGTTATAGTTAAATGATAAAAAGAATATATTGCACCAATCATTACAAAAGAGATTAGGATCATAATAATTGCTGTTTTTTCTGGGATAGTGAAAGTAAATAAAATGAAAATCACAGCTATACATGCAAAAAATCCATTAAGGCTTAAATCAAGCGATTTATCAATAATAACAGAAGATAACGATTTTTTAAATTCAATATTATGATTGTGGCTAAGCAAATATGCTCTTACAGGCTCTCCACCCATATGTGCAGTAGGAGTTACATAACTTACTGAATAACCAGCTAGTTTATATATAAAAAGTTTTGAAAATGGCACTTTACAACCCTGTGATTTTAAGATTATACTCCACTTTAAGGTTAAAGAAATCATAATTGCTATTGAAACAATAATAAACAAAACCAGGTTAACTAATGAAAAATGGCTGAATGCATTTAATATTTCATCAACTTTAATATACCAAAAAAGGAATATTATTATAACAATACCAATTATTGCAGATAATAATTGTGATCTTATTTTTTTCATTTTAAAAAAACGAGCCTGCCGGGACTTTCAAAGCACTTGCGAGTGTAGTGAGCTCGGTGGACTTGAATTTTTAATTCAATGTCCTCCATGCGTGCCAGCTTAGCAAGAAGCTGTTCGAACCCGGGGTCTACAGCTTAGGAGGCTGTCGCCCTATCCAGACTAGGCTACAGGCTCATCTATACCAAGAAAAATATGAAGCTTTATTAATGTTTTGTGTTTTCATATATAATATGTATAAAATAAAACAGATTCCAGAGGATTTTGTTGTAAGAGAAATAACAGACATAAAGTTAAAAGACAATGGAAATTACACTTATTTTATACTGAAAAAAAGAAACTATACTACAGAAAGGGCTGTTTCAACTATTGCGCATTACCTAAAAACAGACAGGAAAAACATAGGATATGCCGGCTCAAAAGACAAAAATGCTATAACAGAACAGCTGATCTCAGTCAAAGGGCAAATAAAAAAAGAAAATATTAATCTAAAAGATATTGAACTTATTCACAAAGGCAAAGGTAATGAAAGAATAAGCCTTGGTGACTTAAAGGGAAATGAGTTTATAATAACAGTAAGAGGTTTAAATAAAGAAGATATTAAGATTAATCAAAAAACCTTTTCTATTCCAAATTATTTTGATGAACAGCGCTTTAGCAAAAACAACTCTGATATAGGCAGATTAATACTAAAAAAAGATTTCAAAGGAGCTGTTGATTTAATTTTAAGCGATTATTCTAAAGAAAAAAATAATTTTGAAAAAGAAGTAAAAGAGAATATTTCAAGATTGCCAAATGATTTTATTGGTGCAATAAAGAAAGTCCCAAAAAAAATAAGAATGATGTATGTTCATGCTTTCCAGAGCCTGATATTCAATAATACAATTACCGAGTTAATAAAATCAGAAACAAAGGAATACAAAAAGGTTGATTACTCCAATGGCTTTTTTGTTTTTCCAGATAAAGACCTAAAAAACATTAAAATACCCATAGTTGGTTTTGGAACGGAATTCAAGGACAAAAAAATAAAAGATATTTCATCAGTCCTGTTAAAGAAAGAGGGAATAACCTTAAGAGATTTCATAATAAGGGGGATGCCAGAGCTTGCTTCAGAAGGCAATGAAAGGGATATGTTTGTAAAAGCAGAAAAATTAAATATAAAAACTGAAGATGATGAGCTAAATAAAAAGAAGTGTATTGTATCATTCACGCTTCCAAAAGGCTCTTATGCAACAATAGTTATTAAGAAAATCTTTAGTTAATTATTCCTCTAACGCATTTCTGACATCAGTTATTATTTTGTCAACCTGCTTAATTGGCTTATTAGCATCAATATCTGCAAGAAGCTCTTTCTCTTTATAATAACCTATCAAAGGAGCAGTCTGTTTTTTGTAAACATCAAGCCTTTTTTTTACTGCTTCTGGCTTATCATCATCCCTCTGATAAAGTTCTCCACCGCAGTTATCGCAAATACCTTCTGTTTTTGGAATTATATTCCTAATATGAAATATAGCACCACAGCTTTTGCAAACCCTTCTGCCAGATAGCCTGTCAATGATTACTTCATCTGAAGCTGTAAAATTCAAAACTTTATCAATAGCAATTATATTAGAAAGTGCATCTGCCTGCACTATTGTCCTTGGAAAGCCGTCAAGCATAAAGCCGTTCTTGCAGTCATCCTGCTTTAGCCTTTCATCAACTATTTCAATAGTAACATCATCAGGAACAAGCTCTCCTTTGTCCATATATTCCTTTGCCTTCAGACCAATTTCTGTTTTGTTCTTAATAGCTTCTCTGAACATATCTCCTGTTGAAATCTGCGGAATATCATATATCTTTGATATTCTTTTTGCATAAGTTCCCTTGCCCACACCAGGCGATCCTAATAACACAATATTCATTTTAACCAAAATACCCCGCTTTGTATTCTTTTGCTGATTTGTTTTCCCAAAAACATTTTATTTTTTTAATAAAACCAATTATCTCATCCTTTATTTTATCCCATGAACTAAAAACATCTCCAATGAACTCAGCATCTTTTTTCTCATCATGGTTTAGTGAGAGTTCTAATGATAATTTTTCAAGCACCTTGAGTTTTTTGTACAATTCAAATATCTTTTTTCTTTCATTATCATTAAATGCCTTGTACTCATAAATATTTGCTATGGCAGTGTCTGGGCTTAACAGATCTTCAAGGAACTCGCACATTGCATTTATTTTATCAGTTATCCTTTTCCTTATTCTACTAAGCAAGAATTCCTCATATTCTATGGTTGAGAGCTCAAACTCTTTATTTAACTCCTCAAAATCAGGAAGAGTATACTTCTCTTTCAGTTCATCATATTTTTTTCTTATTTTTTCTTCCATTTTTAA
>Ga0307991_1000565_pt1 | contig 26703 bp, 32 predicted proteins | sample EllFjometagen131_FD_203146 | JGI IMG/M metagenome (GOLD analysis project Ga0307991, IMG submission 203146) | Marine microbial communities from Ellis Fjord, Antarctic Ocean - #131 | ecosystem: Environmental > Aquatic > Marine > Unclassified | place: Southern Ocean | collected 2014-10-08 | reverse complement strand
TCATCTTTTTCATATGATGATATTTCGCCTGACCCAGCTTAATTTTTCCCAGATAAAGATCATAATTAATCTGTTCCCCCACCCTGTCTTTCTCGGGAACCTCTTTTACCTTATCCGGCTCTTTTTGAGATTCACGGCCGGAGAATTCATCCATTGCAGGCGAATGCCAGAAATACAAAAAGGCAACCATCAGAAAAAGTATCAATAACAATCGCGCTCTTCTTTTCCAGCGCTTATAGGGAGGTGAAAGATATGGTAAATATTTTCTCAAAGGTACCTCTTTTAAAATCAAAAAATCAAATGATTTTTAATACTTTTAAAACATGTTTTAGGTTCAACTGCTTAGTGCAAAATTTTTCTTTTTTTTACTTCCGATAATCAGCAACAAAAGTACAGGCAAAAATACAATGCCGACGACCACAATGCCTGAAATCATAAAATAAGCATTTTGAGATCTGATAAGCGGCAGGCCTACCAAGGCAGCGTCAATGACAAAATGGGTTATTAGTACTGCCTCCAACCCATATTTTAAAAATACAATGCCGAAGAAAATGCCGGCGATAGTAAGTTCAATGCCCCGGACATATGCAGGAAAAACAGGATAATTTGAATGCGCAAATGCCCATATTACTGCCGGTATTAAAACTCCCAGCCAGGTCAGCTTCATATATTTTTTAAAAAATGATATGGCAAATAGGCGAAACATAAATTCTTCACTTACCGCCGCCCCCAGAGCAACAGTAAGCGGAAATAAAAATGGCATACTTGTTCCAAGTATATTTGAATACTCTGCTTCCGGCGGCATCCATATATTAAAATATTTAGTTCCAATTAGATAAAATAAACTAATATATCCCAAAAATATAAAGGCCATACTGTATCCGACAACAAATGTCTGGATTATCTGGGCTTTATCCGGTTTTCCTGTGCGAAAAGCCTTTAAAACAGGCATCTTTAATCCGCTAACTTCAGCGCATAAAGATTCTCCGGAACTGCCGAATAGAAAAATTATCAGCCCTGCTAAAAGAGCGCCGACAAACATAGTCCCCGCGGAAATCGCGATGAATACTCCTTTACTCATTGTATCAAGATATGTGTTCCATAAAAGCGGCATGCTGTTCAAAAAATCAAAAACCGTAATAACACTGACGAAAATACCAAAATAAAGTCCGAATTTCCAGTTGACCTTATCTCTTTTAAACTGGACAATCAAAACAAATATTGCCGCAATAAATAAAAAGAACATAAAAATCGTTGTTATAATAGAAAGAACCTGCCCGAAAGATATATCCCGTTGCAATTCCCTTATAAATTCTTCCGGGATATCCAAATATCTCGAAAAATAACCAAGCGTTTGCCCATAGATTGCAACACTTAAACGCAAATGAGCTGCATTAATAGCATAATCCTTTTTTTCCCATTCAAAATAATAATCTGTTCTGTTTTTTTGTTCTTTGGTATTATTCTCTTTTAGCTCATAATCTGATAAGTTTATATTCTGCTTGAGTATTTTAGTTTCTGCCAATGCCTTGGCCTGTTCGAATGTAAGCTTTGCCCCAATAGCATCATCAAGCAAAGAGTGATGAAAATTAATAATCCTCCCGGACATGGGATCAATATCACAATAAAAGCCTTCCTTATCCAGTTCTTTATACCAGCGTACATTCCAAAACCATATCGGAACCCCTGAGCGCACAAGGTCGTTTGATTTTTTTATACCCTGGGTTTTCTGTAAATAAACAGATCCTTTGTAATCTGAATCAAAAAGCATTGAACTCTCAAACCCTTGAAGATCATAACCCTCTCCCCTGACATATGCACTGGCAATATCCATTACTTCTTTTTTATCAAAACGGATGTCTATAGAGGCGATCGCAAAGGCATGATTAAAAAGAAGGATAAAAACAAGAAGACCGATAACGCCCCCAAGCGCCCATGCTATTAATGATGCTTTTATCTTAACCATATGTTTAACTTTTCTGTTTAAAGTATTATAAGATTTTTAAGGATACAAACGTCTGGTATATATGCTGCCATCTTCGAGCCGTTCGATCTTCCACATTTCAAAATTCGGGCTATATTCTATACCATAATACATACTTGAATTAAGCCTTGAAGAAAATACTATATCATAATATTTAAAATCTAATTTTACGGAAAATAAAAAAAGAATCACCACAATAAGCATACAGCAAATAAGCATAAAAAGACGGCTTATATCTAAAACAGAATTTAAAAAATTTCTTTTTTTTGCCAATGTTATCTCTCCGGTAAATTGTTTTCTGTTATTCTCAATCCCCAGCCCCTAATTATTAAATATAATACCCTGTATTTCTTCACCTGTAAACAGATTTCTCCGGGTAGAAAAGTTATCCACAGATCTAACTTATTAAAAAGTTTAACCCTTATCATATTTACTCTTTTGGCATATTCAGCTAATACTAATTTAGACATTAATAAAAAAACCAGCACTCAGTTTAGCTGCTGGCTTTTATTACACGCAAAGATTTAAAAATAAACCCTATCTAACCCTCTCACTCTGAGGAAGTGATTTTGGATTTTCCAGCACTTGTGTCGGCAAGCCGATTCTATCAAGAATCTCGATCAATGGATCAGGATCAAGCTCCTCGACATTAACCATTCTCTTAACATCCCAGACATCCCGGGCAATAAGCATGGCTGCAGCTACCGGCGGGACTCCGGCTGTGTAGCATATAGCCTGCGACTCCACTTCTTTATAACACTGGACATGATCACATGTATTATAGATAAAAACCTCTCTTTTCCTGCCGTCTTTGGTTCCTTTAACAAAGTTACCGATACAGGTCTTGCCTGTATAATTAGGCGCCAAAGACAGCGGATCAGGCAATATTGCTTTGATAACTTTTAAAGGAACAACCTCTACTCCTTCAGCAGTTTTAATCGGCTTTTCAGATGTCAGGCCTAAGTTTGTCAAAACAGAAAAAACATTTATATAATGATCGCCAAATCCCATCCAAAAACGAATACTATTAGCATCTATATATTTTGAAAGAGAATGCAGCTCATCATGCCCATTCAAATAAACCGGCTGAGCCCCAACAACCGGAAAATCATATACCATCTTGATTGCATGCACTTTCTCCTCAACCCATTTTCTATCAATCCATGTCCAGACTTTTTTAAACTCGCGAAAATTTATTTCCGGATCAAAATTCGTAGCAAAATATTTTCCGTGATTACCCGCATTGACATCCATTATGTCTATTGTATCTATTTTATCAAAATAATGTTTTACGGCTAAGGCGCAGTAAGCGTTTACAACTCCCGGATCAAACCCTGCTCCCAAAATTGCTGTTATATTTTTTTTTCCACATTCATCTTGTTTCTTCCATTCATAATTAGCATACCAAGGCGGATCCTCGCAAACCTTATTAGGATCCTCATGGATAGCTGTATCAATATAAGCAACGCCCGTCTGAATACATGCCTCAAGTAAAGACATATTAACATAGCTTTGCGCAAGATTAATAACTATCTGCGAATTAGTTTCTTTTATCAGTTTTACGGCAGCGGGAACATCAAGGGCATTAAGCGCCTTGGAATAAATTTTCCCTGCAGTGTCCTTTAAATGGTTTTTTCTTTTTACGCTTTCAATAATAGCATCGCATTTACTCTGAGTTCTTGAGGCAATACAGATATTTCCCAAGATATCGTTATTTTGCGCACATTTATGAGCCGCGACATGCGCAACTCCCCCTGCCCCGACAATTAATACATTCTTCCTCATCTTAATAATCCTTTCAATGATCCCGCTTAGCGGGAGAATTGATCTCGCCTGTCCCGCTGCTTTTTAGCGGGATAAGAACGCAAGTAATCACTTTTATGATAAACTGTTTAAAAAATCCTTGTATTTAAATTCACGGATCAATTCAATCTTTCCATTAAGCCTTTTTACTGCAATTGAAGGCATTTTTAACCCGTTAAACCAGTTCTTTTTAACCATAGTATATCCTGCAGCATCACAAAATCTGATAATACTGCCGGATTTAAGCCTGCGTTTAAACCCATAGCTGCCGAAAATATCTCCGGCTAAACACGATCGCCCGGCAACAATATATTTAAAACTTCCTTTGACATTGTCATTTATTTTAGCATTTATTCGATAAACCAATAAATCCAGCATATGCGCTTCTATTGAGGCATCGACAATAGCAATATCCGCCTCATTATGCACGATATCAAGAACCTTAGTTACAAGCTCAGCTGATTGAGTTATAGCGCTTTCCCCCGGCTCAAGATAAAGCTGAACTTTAAAACGATCACTGAATTCTTTAAGCTTTACTGCGAACTTTTCCACTGGATATCCTGGTTTGGAAAAATAAAATCCCCCTCCCAGGCTAACCCATTTCAACGTTTTAAGAACACTCCCGTAATTTTTACCAATGAAATCCAAGTTCTTAGAAAAATCCCTAAAATCATCATTTTCACAGTTAAAATGAAACATTACTCCATCTATTGAATCCACCTTGCGTTGCAAAACTTTCTTATCTATTACCCCTAAGCGGGAAAACCTACAGGCAGGGTCAGCCAAATCGAAATTAGAATAACTTATTAATGGGTTAACCCTCAGCCCAATATCACATGTTTTTCCATATCCCGCAAATTTTTCAAGCTGTGATATAGAATTAAAAATAAGCTTATCCGCAAAACAGCTTACTTCCTTGATCTCATCCAGGTCATAAGCGACACAATAAGCGTGAACCTCTTTTAAAAACTTTTCTTTACCCAGCCTAGCTTCATATAAAGAGCTGGAAGTTGTCCCGTCCATATACTGCCGCATTAAATCAAAAACAGACCAAGTGGAAAAACACTTAAGCGCCAGAACAAACTTCGCTCCAGAAAGACCTCTTATGCGCTTTATTATTTTCAGGTTCTTTAAAAGTTTCTTTTCATTTATAAGATAATACGGGGTTTTTAATTGCATTGTCATCTCTCACAATAATCTAATTTTACTAAAATACCAGCTTGATGCATTTTAGCATAAAACCAGTATAAATACAAAAACAGCAGAGATTATCTGCTGTTTTTGTTAAATCCCTACACTCTATTAAATTTATTCTACCTGATTAAATAGCGTGATTTTACTCTTTTTGCTTTAAAAAATTCTTTTGTGAATTTTTTAGCCAAATCATGATCATAAGCCCTACATGAAAAAATATTAATATATGCTGTTTTCCAGTAATCCGAAAAATGTCCTGTAATTGAGCTTGTTTCAATCAGCTGTACAAGAGAATAACCCTTTGTAAATATCTCCTTTTCGCCAAAATAAGGCAATAATATTTTACCGTATTTCTTCATTTTAATAAGTTTGCAAAGCCTATCAACATATTGCTTAAGTTTCTTGTTCGAAGTGATCACATCAGCATCGCACTCAAACAAATCCAACACCAGTTCATACCCAAAAATCTTTTTCTCTTTTTTCTTCATTCCAGTGTCTTCCTTACCTAGTTTTAGACTGCCAGGCTAATTCGACAATCCCCGGATTAAAGTAATTTGTTCTTATTGGTGTCCTTACAAATTTATCTAAAAAAGACAAAACTCCTTCTCTGAAAAATAAAGCAAAATAAATCCCGGATTTAACACAATTAAATTTGATTTTTATTAAGAATAGAAGAGAAAAAAGCTTTACAATTTCCCGTCCGAAGACCTTCATCAGGAAAAATGTATTTTGAATAAGATTACCTTTACTGCAGTATTTGCGGGTATGCTGTTTGTTCATTCTCTTTTTATAAAAATCCCCTCTTTCAGCAATTTATTAGATTATAGTTTGCTAATTAATATTAAAGCAAAATTTTAAGATATTGCAAGAAAAAAAATAAAAAAACCTATTTCCAGCTATTCTTTGCAATTTGAAATAAAATTGTATTTTAAATTATCTCTAAAAAAAAGCAAGCAAATTATTATTTTTTTAAGATAAGGGTATCTTTTGGGGTTAAACCTGCATTATCAGAAATGCTCAGTCGAATAAGCTATGGGGATTTTTAACTCAAAATAAAACAGACCTGGCAATAAATCTTGCCAGGCCTGTTGGATATTTATATTTACAACTTAACTACATTTACAGCCTGTTCGCCTTTAGGCCCCTGAGTGATCTCAAACTCAACATCCTGTCCCTCTTCTACGGTCTTAAATCCATCGCCCTGTATAGCACTGTGATGTAAGAATATGTCACTTCCCTCTTCTGTAGTAATAAACCCATAACCTTTTTTATTATTAAACCATTTAACTTTTCCTTTTGCCACTATTCAATCCTCCTCATTTAAAGATGAACACAATTAATGCATTTATTAAAAAACCGCAAGATAAGCGTTCCTTTAACTTGCGGTATATTATTATAAGATGCTTATCCATTTGGGTTTATTGTACTCAAAAAAAATAATCATGTCAATAAAATTTAAAAATATATTCAAAGTTTCCTACATTTTCAAAATTACCACTTTTACCGTAATCCGCTTTCCATCCTGCCAGGGCCAAAACATAGCTAAAATGGTATTATCAGGAAAATCCTTCTTATAAAGCGTCTGATCCGCAAAGATCCCGCCGTATTCTTTAGTTATTTGGATATGCTCAGAAGTCGGGTTAAAGCCTGCCGGGCTTACCGGGTCTCCAAGAAGTTCATTGAAAATAATAGACCATTTGAATATTTCCTTGGTAAACATAACTATTTCAGCATAATTCTCGCTAACCATGCGCTGCTGAAATATTTCAAACTTCTCGCATCTGCTAATAATTTCTTTTATTTCCATTTTTTCTCTACTCTTCCTGATATTTTTTCCCTTTAAGATTCCTTAAGCTCCGCTTAAGGCGTTTATTTACATGTTTTTAGTAAATCTTCAAGACTTACAAGCTTACAAGACATATCACTTTCAAGATACTCCATAAACCCGATTTTTCTAAAAAATATGAAAAATTTCTTAAAGACGATAATCCTCTATAATTCATCATCCACAACCAGAGGTGTTTACATATTTCCCTATTTAATATGCCAAAAATAAAAGAGCACTTGCTACATTCTATATTAAAAAAATATAAATTACAAATCAGTTTTGGTTTTTATAGCGAAATTTTTCAATAACACTGTCCATATCTTCTTTCGTGGTTATTCGCATTACCTCTTCACGCAAAGGCCTTATACCGCTAACTCCTTTTGTATACCATACATAGAATTTACGAAACCTGACCACACCTCTTTTATCTCCAAAACATTCTACAGATAGATTAAAATGTCTTTGCATTACATCAGCTATTTCTCCAATAGCAGGCCTATCAAGTGATATCGCTTTTTCCAAATAAGTAGTTATCTCTTTAAAAATCCATGGATTGCCCAGAGCTCCTCTGGCAATAAGTAGGCCGTCACAACCGGTTTCATCAAACATTTGTTTGGCGTGTTTTGCGCTCAGGATATTTCCGCTTGCAATTACAGGAATCTTTAATCTCTTTTTTATCTGTTCTATCGCTTTATAATCAACTTCCCCTTTATATGCCTGGATTTTCGTTCGCCCGTGAACAAAAAGAGCATCTATTCCCGCATCCTCAGCATACCTTGCAATTTCACCGGCATTTTCCGCATCATCCCATCCCAGCCTGATCTTGACACTTACAGGCACCGGAGATGCCTTTACAATTACTTGAAGTAATTTTTTTAGTTTTCGAGGCTGTTGTAAGAGTCCTGCGCCCTCACCTCTGCAAGAAATTTTCCGCACTGGACAAGCTGCATTAAAATCCAGCAAATCATACTTATACCCAGTATCATTTAACCGTTTGATCGCGCTTTTAATATAATCCTCTTCTTTGCTTAAAAGCTGCAGGCCAAGCGGATGATCGGCTTCATTCGTACGCAGCAACTCCATTGTCTGTTTACTTCCATAACTCAAAGACCTGGCATGCACCATTTCAAGAAAGGCATATTGAGCACCGAATTCACGGCTGATAGTCCGAAATGGCAGAGAACTAACACCAGCCATAGGAGCTAAAATAAGCGGGTATTTTGAAACCAGGATTTTAGGAAGGCTCATAGATTTTAATTATTTTTATATTGAGAGCTGTTCTTTTGCAAAAAATCTAAAAGCTTATTGTCCTTATTCATCCTTAAAATAAATGCCTTGATCAGCTTTATTGTATTTTCCACATCGCTAAGGCTTATTAATTCCACAGAAGTATGCATATAGCGTAAGGGGATACTGACCAATCCCGTTGCTACCCCGGATTTTGTGAGTTGAATAACATTAGCGTCTGTGCCTGTTGAATGGGCAATCCCTTCTACTTGATAAGGTATATTATCTTCCTTTGCTGTATTTATCAACATCTCAAAAACATAATGGTTTATATTGGGGCCTCTTGCGATCACAGGACCTGCTCCGATCTTTATATCCCCAATTTTTTTCTTATCCATTCCAGGAAAGTCAGTAGCAAAAGTCATATCAATAGCAATCCCGATATCAGGAGAAATCTCGTACGCGCTTGTTATGGCGCCACGCAGTCCTATTTCTTCTTGGACAGTTGCTACTCCATATACAGATGCACAGCTTTCAGCTTGAGCAAGTTCCTTTAATACTTGACTTACCACAAATGCTCCAGCTTTATCATCAAAATCTCTGCCAATAAGCTTATCATTATTAAGCATTTCAAAACCAACAGCCGCGACCGCGACATCTCCTATTTCTACTATTTCTCTTGTCTGTTCAAAACTTTGGCTGCCTATGTCTATCCACATCTGATCTATTCCTGCAACTTTTTTTCTTTCTAATTCTTTAATGAGATGTATTGGTTTTCTGCCTATTACTCCAAGTATTTTACCTTTCTTTGTTTTTATCCAGACTCGCTGTCCCGGAATAAGATGGGGGTCTATCCCCCCGATCGCGGAGAAATAAATAAAACCCTCTTCATCAATATAATTCACCATATAGCCGATCTCGTCAATATGGCCAGCAAGCATTATTTTAGGGAATTTCCCGTTTGCAATAATACCAGTGCAATTACCGTGAACGTCGCAGTACATTTTTTTAATAAACGCTCCTGTCCTTTCTTTCCATAATGAAACTGCCTCTTCTTCAAATCCGGACGGGCTTATACTCTCGACTAATTTTTTAAAAAACACCATTGCTTCCTGATCTATCATTTATCCTCCTCAGTCAAAAAATTCAAATAAAAAAATACACACTCACACTTACCGATAATTGCAAAAAGAAAGCGGCAAGGAAAAATCAAGCCCTTTAACCTGTTGCATTACCGTCTGTAATTCATCTTTTTTAGATGAACTCACTCTTAACTTTTCTCCTTCTATCTGGGCCTGGACTTTTAATTTAAGCCCTTTGATAAACTTAATTAATTCTTTGGCTTTTTCTTTATCAATGCCTGTTGAAATGTCCACTATCTGCCGCAAAGTACCTTCGAAGGCTTTCTGAGGTTCATTAAACTTAAGCGATCGAAGCGATATGCCTCTTTTAATTAAACGCGTATTTAACACATCTGTTAAGGAACGAAGTTTAAAATCATTATCAGCTATCAGCACAAGCTTTTTATCATCTCGGTTAAAATCTATTTTGCATTTAGATTTCTTGAAATCATACCTTTGGCTGATTTCCTTAGCTGCCTGATTAACCGCATTGTCAACTTCCTGCATATCAGCTTGAGAAACTATATCAAACGAAAAATTAGCCATATTTATTTCCTTTTCTTGTTTCATTATATAAGGACTTTTTCTGTTTGTCACTCATAATTTAACACCGATAACTTTTAAATTTCCCCGTTATGTCTTATCCTAATATATTTACCTATCCCGCCCCCTTTGTGGCGGGGTCACTATTATCCAATTTATCAACATACTTCCATGACAAAGAGATGATTTTTAAACGATTTCCATGATTTTAGATAAATTAAACCTGAATTTACAGATACTCGCTTATTTGCGATGAGTGTCTAAGCCCCGCTGTTTTTCGCGGGGTGAGTTCTCAGAGCACTGTAAATTCGGGGTTGATTTATCGGCCCCGGCATTTCTCCTTTAGGGGAAAAATCATGCTGAGTGTAAAATTATCTATTTGCCTTGATTCCCCGCATCGTAAAGCTTTGAAGGGATTAAAATGATTTTAAAACGCCTTGGATTCGGTTCATCCATAAACCGAACCTTTCAGGTTTCATAGCTTTCGCTGTAAAATCTTGATTTGCTATCCTGCAAATCAACGCATGATTTTAGATAAATTGGGCCTGAATTTACGGGCCACCCGTAAGGGTGCAATGAATGTCTAATCCTGCCGCACTTCGGCGGGAGAGTTTTCAGAGCACCGTAAATTTAGGGCTAATTTATCGATTACGATATCTTTCTATCGGAAAAAATTATGTTAAGTGTAAAATTATTTGGAGCCCTTACTACAGCGAACCTCTTCCTTTACCTTTTTTTAATTTTATCCCGAGATGAGACAAGCCCATCCCCTTCAGATTAGGATATTATTCTCCCTCAACCTATTTCAGGATAACACAACAGTTACTAGTTATACCCAAAGGGCACACGTAAATTACTAATTACGAATTATAAGTTATGAATTATTAAAAAACAGTATTGCATTATGCGTTAAAAGCTACTCGCGACTATGCTCAAAGCCCTCTGAATATTTCCGGCCTTAAGCCTATCTTTCCTTTTATTGCCTGCCTAAGCACAATAAGCAATTGTTCTTTATCCCGCGGCAGAATTCCCTCTAAAGAAAGATAATTTGAAGCATGGTTAGAACGAAATATTGTTTTTTTAAGCTCAAGTCCTTTTATTATCTCATAACTTTGTTCCAGCAATTCCCGGGCTTTAAGTTCCTGGAATTTTCCTCTTTGCGCATCTGCATAAAGAGGCGTACCGGGTATAAGCATAAGACAAAGAAAAGAAAGGAAATTAGGCTGCATTTCATTAATTGCTTTTATCGTATCACGCACATGTACCTTAGAATGCTGCCTGCCGCCAAGTCCAAGTAATACGATCACTGACGCTTTAATCCCTGATTTCTGGGCTCTGTTGACTGCCTGGATCATCTCTTGGGCCGTTGATTTTTTCCTACATTGAGTCAATATCTCCTGGCTGCCACTTTCAAGGCCAATGTATAAGAGTTTAAGCTTATTATCAAACAACTCTTTAAGCTCTGCATCGCTACGCACAGTAATATTATATCCGTTGGCATAGCTGCTTATTCTTCTAAGACTTGGCATATTTCTTTGCAGTTCTTTTAATATCCGGACAAGTCTGCTATTGCCTACAACCAAAGCATCCCCGTCAAGAAGAAAGGCTTTTCTCGTCTTGGGATTTGCAGCCGCCCACTGTCTAATATCAGAATATATTTCCTGCTCTTCTTTAAATCTAAATTCCTTTCCCTGGTAAGCACCGCAAAATGTACAGTGATTGGATGAGCATCCCGTAGTTATCTGCAGAAGAAAACTGGAGCCCTCAGAAGGAGGTCTGATTACTGGTTCAATAATAGGCACAATCAATTATCCTTTGTCTTATGATATAAAAAAAAGCAGGTTATATTGTTATAAATATTTTCGCAAGGATTAATTACTGTTTAACCGGAGAAAGGTATATTTTGAAATTTTCCGCCGGCTCAATTCATCTATCTCTATGAATTTCACCCCGCACTCATAATGAATGTCCGGATTCCAGGAAACTTCAACGCAATCACACCAGACAACCTTAGCCTTTGATTGAAAAACCGTTGTATCCGGCAGGCTTACAGAAAGAGAAAGGATACTGTTTGCTTTTATCCTATCATGAGTAAAAAAAGCAATACCTCCCGCACTAATATTTTTAGTATTGCCCCCATTTTCCTGGAAAACTTTTTCAATTATTGTATACTCAACCATTGCATTGACGCGCGGAAACCTGCGTCTGTCTATTCCCATATATCTCTGATGAAGATCATTCATATTTATTATGATACTCTCACAGAGGACATTTGTCAAAAAATTAAAACATTAACGGTTTAAAAAATCAGAACATTTAGACATGGCCATTCTGCTAAAATAATGCCCCCAGGACAAGAGTGCAATGATTTATTATGAAGGTTCCACAATTATACTGTTGAAAAATTAAACTTCTTCTCTATAGGCATAATCGCCTGGATGATCATATTCCTTATCACTATCTTCTTCGTAAAACCCCTTATAGCTTCCATTACTTACTTCTAAAAGCTCTACTATCCTTTTTAACTGCGGCGGATCAATACTTACAATTTTAAGCTCCTCATCGCAATCGCTGCAATAAGCAACATCACCCAGTTTGAAATCCTCATCCCATTCAATACTATCTCCACATATTGGACATTTCAAGTGCCTATTATGTGCCATCCAAACCTCCTGTTAAAATGTTACTGCCGTCTTTAATGCATACTTTTTTTTAATATAAAAACAACATGTTGTCAAGAGCTTTTTACTTCATTTTTTTTATTTTTTTTATAGAAATATTTTTCTTTTCTCAATTCTAATTTTTCACAATAAAATTAAAAAAATTTCCTGTCAAAATAAAACCTTACGCATGTCTTTATTATAGATTAATTATTCCAATATTTTGTTATTATGTTATAATCTTCACATGAAAATAAAAATTGAAAAAATCATTTACCCTGGGAAAAGTCTGGGACGAAAAGACAATAAGATTGTTTTAACTGATAGCGGCATAGCAGGAGAAACTGTTCAATACAGCATAGTTAAAGACAAAAAGAATTACATACAGGGAAGAACACTTAGGGTTACAGATTCATCTATTCACCGCAAGCCCCCCCGCTGCTTACATTTTCAAATCTGCTCTGCTTATCAATATATTGATTATGCCCAGCAATTAAAAATCAAAGAATCACAGTTAAAAGAAATCTTATCCGATTTTGATCCGGCAATTATCTCCGGGTCCTTGGTCTCAAGTAATATAATTTGGGGATACCGCAATAAGATTCACTTGCATATTATCACTGAAAACAACATCGCTGTATGCGCTTACCATACCCCGGGACAAAACAACAAATTCACTCCTATTGACCGATGTTTTCTCGCTTCAGATATGATGAACCGAATTATAAGTAAATTTTTAAACTGCCTACCGGCAGAGAAAAAATATGTAAATGAAATCACTTTGCAAAAAAGCCAGTCAAGTAAAAAGTTTCTGCTTTGCTGTTACGGCAAACTCCTTAAAAAAAAGCTCTCCGCGCTTGATCCGTTGCTAGAGCTTAGCAAAAAGTTCTCCTTTTCGGGAATAGTTTATATAAATAAAAAAAAGAATGAAAAGAGCATACTTTTAGGCAAAGACCAGCTTTCTGAGAAAGTTGCCGGAAAGACTTTTTTATTCGGTAGCCAATCTTTTTTCCAGATTAACATACCAATGCTGGAGCTGCTTATCCAGGACCTAAAAAAAGAGCTTCCTAAAACAGCCGGGCTAAGCCTGCTTGATCTATACTGCGGCGTAGGAACTTTTGCCATAGCTCTCTCAGGTCTTTTTTTAAATATTAAGGCAGTTGATTTTTCTCGAGCAAATATTTCCTTTTTAAAGAAAAATATATTCATAAATTCTATTTCGAACATTGAAACAGTGCAAGCTAAGTGTGAAGATTGGATAAAAACCGTTCAGAAAAAAGCATTGGATATAATCATTGTTGATCCTCCCCGCAGAGGTCTGGAGAATGCGCTTATCGATAAGATTAAAGAGCTTCAGCCAAAGATGATAGTCTATATATCCTGTGACCCTGCAACACTTTGCAGAGACCTAAAGAAACTAACTACTGGATATACACTAAAGAAGGTCAAAGCATATGACTTCTTCCCTCATACGCCGCATATTGAGACCCTGTCAATTTTGAAAAAAAAATAGGCTGTTAAGGTTTTCGGTTTAAATTCAGCAAGTTTTACTTTTATTTCAAAAATATTGAAAAAAGCCTTTTTAGTGCTATACTGATTTTACTGCTTTTGGGCAGTCAGTTAATAAATAAAAACAAGGAGTATCTGATGAACGAAAACAAAGTAATGCAGTTGATTCATGAACTATTGATTGAAATGGGTGAAGATCCAAACAGAGAGGGACTGAAAAAAACACCCCAAAGAGTAGCCCGCGCGCTGGAATTTCTAACTCAGGGATACAAAGCAAAACCTGCAGACATAATTAATAATGCTATTTTTCAATCTGAAGCTAATAATATGATCATTGTCCGTGATATTGAGATCTACAGCCTTTGTGAACATCACCTCCTGCCATTTTACGGTCGCACTCATATCGGATATATACCCAAGAAAAAGGTTTTAGGTGTAAGCAAAATATGCCGCTTGGCCGATATTTTTGCGCGCAGAATACAGATTCAGGAAAGACTAACCTCCCAGATCGCGCATGAAATCATGCACAGTATTGATGCCGAAGGAGTCGGGGTAGTTATGGAATGCAGGCATCTATGTGAAATGATGCGCGGAGTAGAAAAACAAAACTCGATAATGACCACTTCTTCAGTACTGGGGTCATTTCGCGAGGATTCGGCTACAAGGGCGGAATTTCTGGCTTTAATAAACAGGAGCATTTAATAAACTTGGGAAAAAGCCAGGTTCTATTCTTTTCTCCTGTCCATATTTTCTTTTAAAGTATGACCGTCTTTTCCTTTATTAACTTCGCCCTCTATGAAAATTTTGAGCTTATCAAAGGCAACCTCGTTAAACTCGATAAAACGCATTCTGGTTGGATAAAGCGATTTTTGAGTATCTGCAGGAAAATCACTTGTCACCTCTGCCAGCGCCTTCAAGCGTTTATGCGGATACATTGGCAGGCTAATGGTCATTTCCATTAATGTGCCCTTGGGGAAATTCCTTTCTGCCATAACAAGCAGGCCGCCGGCGCTGATGTCCTTTGTCAGGGCATAATTATAATTGCCGACATCTTCTATGTCCTGCTTTGGTCTATAATTGACAAGATAGGTTACTTTTAATCGATAGAAGTTACGCCTTCCTAAATGATCTTCCCTTTTCACACCGCCTCCTTCAAAAAAGCAATTATTTAAACTAAATCAAGCCTTATTTGCCCGGATAGCTCTTTTTCTCCTGATGCTTATAGGGCCCATACTGGTTTAACCTATCCATATATTTTTTATTTTTTTGGCTATTATATATTTCAGGCAACATCTTCTTCTGATCTTTATTTAAAATATCATTTATTTTCGCATATGCGCCAATCTGTCCCTTGGTTTTATTTTTTTAAACTCATATTTCTCATCCAGCAATTTATTTATTAATTTTATGTTTATCTTATCCTACTTTAATTCTATTTTTATATCCAGTGAAATAATATCAATCTCTGCATCTGCTTTAGTAACTGCTTTCTGAGTGCAAAGCTTTTCAGCTTTTATTTTTGCTACCTGCTTATCACTGAGCTTCAATTGCTCCCTAGCTTCAAGAATGAGGCAAAACTGTTTAATAAACTTAAACGGCGAATTTTTATTATTTTCATCAAAAGCATAAGAATTAGAATTAACGTTTATTAAAACCAGCACACAAATAATTAACAAAATTATTTTCTTTGACATTTTTCCTCTTTTCTTTTTCTTTAAAAATAAAGAACTTCCTTATTTGAGTTTAGCTGATCTTATCAGATATCTATCAAGCCAGGTCGTTTAAGGTCTCCCCCCCCCTCAGACACGATACTACAAACCTCTTTACAATGCGTAACCGGACACATCATAAATTTTACAGTAATATCCATCTCTTGCCTCCCCACTTCACAATTCATCATGTTTTACCTTACTATATAATTTTACTACATAAAAGACAAATTTTCAAGCAATCTCAATTTTGATAACCTTTTTGAGGCATTAGGCTTAAATTTGTAATAACCCCGGTTTCATGGTATAGTATAGATAGGAGTAGGATATAAAAAAACCTAATAATAAGGATTAAAATGGAAAAGATACTCGTAGTTGAAGATAGAGTGAGTGATGTGATTTTTATCAAGAAAATTCTCGAAAAAGAGAATTACGAGGTGATTTATGCGGAAAACGGAAAAGATGCCTTATCTATAGTAGAAAATAACACCCCTGATCTGGTTATACTGGATATCGTTCTGCCGGATATTGACGGTTTTGAAGTCTGCAAGCAAATACGGCACAACAATAACCTTGTAAGCTTGCCCATTCTTTTTTACAGTGCTATCAAAACTATTGATGATAAGCTGCTTGGCCTGGAAATGGGCGCTTCTGACTTTTTATCCAAAAGTGCGGACGAAAGAGAATTACTTGCCCGGATCAAGAATCTTATAAAAGCAAAGAAAAAAGTGGACACAGCAATTTCATTTTCGTTTTTTGATACGATGACCAATGTATACAGCCCGCAGTATTTGGAACACCGTATTAATGAGGAGTGTATCCGCAGCGGCAGATATAAACGTGATTTCAGCTGTATGCTCATGGGCGTTGATAATTTCAAAGTTATTAATAATACACTAGGAGTTATTACCGGAGACCGCATGCTTAAGAAAATAGCAGAACTTCTCGTAAAAAATATTCGCAGCGCTGATGAGGTTTGCAGGTATAAAGCCGATGAATTCGGAGTTATAATGCCGGAAACGAATTTGCGCAATGCCTTTGCCATGGCCGAACGTGTTCGCGACTTCATGGCAAATTCAGATGAGTTGCGCTCTGAATGCTCTCTTAAGCTGACAGTAAGTTGCGGAGTAAGCCAATATAACAGCACATTAAAGGACGCAAAGAAACTAATAAATCAGTTAAAAGCAGCGCTTAAGCAGGCAAAAAACGAAGGACGTAATAAAACGCAGTTTTACTCTCACCATTAAATCTCAGAAAGAAACTTAAATAATTTCTTATTATTTTCTCTGGCCCTGTTCCAATCATAATCCTGCATCTGCGGAAGATCCTGAACAAAATCAGTCAGAGCAGCATTAAAGGATTTTTCCACAGATAATTGTTTTAGCTGACAATCCTTCTGATTATATAGATAAGTTGCACCCGGATTCAAGCTTAAGCCGACACTTATGCTATTTGAAGCATAAGCCATGGAGCTTAATACCGTACATAAATACACAATTAAAAGCAGTTTAGATATTAATTTCATAAACAATCTCCTCTAATAAGTAATAAAGTGTACCATATTTTATGGATTACGGCAAATTAGAACTAAAACCACAACCCTTGATCCTGCAATACATTACACGTATAATCAAAATAATTATTAAAAAATATGGCAACGCAGACAAAAAAAGACAGGGTTATCCCTTAATCCAGTTATTATTCTATACCGTAGCTATGATTTTCAAACAAAGACAATAAAGTGTCTTTGTCTTTTATCATTAGAGCATCGGTAAGTTTCCGGACAATCTATTACCTCTTCAACAAAATGATCGGAGTTTTTAATCTCCTTAACAAGCTTGGATTTAGAATACCCGGCAAAAAAGCACCATGAAAAAACAAATTGCTTATAATAGTAATCGATATTATCTGCATTATGATTTTCATATTCATCCTTTTCTTATATATACACATATTATTACAATTTTATGGCATTCAGCTTTACTCAGCAAAATCTCAACTATACAAGTTCTTTTCCATATGTTATGATTATAGCATACTAAAAACCTTTAATATAATCATTGGCTAAATGAATTCTCTAATTATTCTTAGCGTAACTTTCACCGGTTACATCATCGCTTACCATACATATGGAAAATTTATTGCGAAAAGACTTTTCAGATTAAATCCCGAAGCAATAGCTCCAAGTATTGAATTATGCGATAATATGGATTTTATCCCCACCAAGAAAAATGTTCTATTTGGACATCACTTTACTTCAATCGCCGGGTTAGGCCCGATCATCGGCCCGGCCATTGCAATAATCTGGGGCTGGATACCTGCTTTGATCTGGGTATTCTTTGGCTCGATATTCATGGGAGCAATCCACGATTTTGGCTCTTTGATAATCTCCATGCGAGGCAAAGGAAGATCTTTGGGAGATCTAACCGTAGATATAATCAACCCGCGTGTGCGCATATTATTTCTACTTATCATATTATTTGAACTCTGGATAGTAATTGCGATTTTTGTTTTGATCATCGCGCTCTTATTTATTATGTACCCTCAGTCAGTTCTGCCGGTATGGCTTCAAATTCCAATTGCTATATATACCGGGGCATTGATGTATCACAAAAAAAAGACGTAAATATGTTGGGATTTATTGCTGTGGGAGTGATGTACTTTACTATAGTTCTCGGAGCTTTCATTCCTATATCCATGCCGGCATTATTCGGCATTAATCCCTTGTCAATATGGATAGTCATCCTGCTTATTTACGCTTATATTGCATCTATTCTTCCGGTACAGACATTACTTCAGCCAAGAGATTTTATAAATGCCTATCAACTGCTGATAACTATTGCCTTGCTTATTATCGGGATAATCATAAGTCACCCCCCGTTGGTCTCCCCGGCTTTTAATCCGGCTCCGATCGGCGCGCCGGCCATGATACCTTTTTTATTTATTGTTATCGCCTGCGGAGCAATATCAGGTTTCCATAGCCTGGTATCATCGGGGACCTCATCCAAACAATGCGATAAAGAAAGCAATTCACTATTCATTGGCTTCGGCGGCATGCTGCTTGAAGGAGCTTTATCTGTACTTGTAATTATTGCCATATCCGCAGGATTAGGCCTTGGTCTTAAAACAGCTGACGGAGAGTTCTTGCAAGGGGCGGCGGCTTTTTCTCATCATTATTCAAGCTGGGCAGCGGCAAACGGCCTTCAGGCAAAATTGGGATCTTTTATTAATGGCGCTTCCAACATGATATCTACCTTTGGAATACCAGCCAAGATCACTACAACAATTATGGGAGTTTTTCTGGTTTCTTTTGCTGCAACAACTCTTGATTCCGCAACCCGAATCCAAAGATATGTTGTTACGGAGATATCCTCTGCTTGTAAGATACCCTATATCAACAAAAAACACCCGGCTACATTAATAGCAGTAATAAGCGCTTTCATCCTTGCTTTCTGCAACGGCAATGGCAAGGGAGCATTAACCTTATGGCCCTTATTCGGGACGGTCAATCAGTTACTGGCTGCTTTAGCTTTACTAGTTATCACCATTTACTTAAAAAAGCACAAAACCAATATTTTATATACATTTCTGCCAATGCTTTTTATGATCTTTATGACTGGATGGGCAATGATTTCGAATCTGCGAAATTTTTTTAGTAAGAACAACTGGTTTTTATTCAGCATCGGTGGCGCTGTTCTATTGCTTGAGATCTGGATGATCATCGAAGGAATGATTGTTTTAAAAAAAGACAATAAAGAGAATACAGCTCAAAAACTATAACATATATACAATTTGTATGTTAATCTTTAGTATGTTCTTCAATGCATGCGATCAGTTTCGCTGTAGCAACCGGTTTGGCCAGAAACGGATGTTCCCCTAGCTTATCCTCTTCGTCTTCGTTGATTATAGCCGTTACCTTTGTCTTTTTAAACGATACGCGTGTCCTTCAATTTTTAGTGGAGGAGGCATCGCAACCGCTTACCTTTTACCTCTTTACTTTATTCTTAATCCTTGCCCAAGTATCTCTTAAAGATACTATTCTGTGAAACATCGGATGATCCTTTGAAGAATTTACCCCGTCTACACAAAAATACCCCAGTCTTTCAAACTGATAAGCCATGCCTGCTTCTGCCTCTTTAAGACATGGTTCGAGCTTGCAGCCCTCAAGGATCTTCAATGAATCAGGATTTAAATTTACAGTGAATACTTCTTTATCTTTTGTTTTCTCCGGATTTTCTTTTAAAAAAAGATGCTCAAATAAACGTACCTGAGCATCAATCGCATGTGCAGCGCTTACCCAATGCAAAGTAGCCTTTACTTTTCGTCCATCCGGAGAATCTCCGCCGGATGTCTCAGGGTCATAAGTACAATGCAGCTCAACGATCTCCCCGCTGTCATTCTTAATAACATCATTACATGTGATAAAATAAGCGTACCGCAAGCGCACTTCCCGGCCTGGGGCCAATCTAAAGAACTTTTTAGGCGGATCTTCCATGAAATCATCCCTTTCCACATAAAGCACACGTGAAAAAGGAACTCTGCGACTGCCTGCAGCAGGATCTTCCGGATTATTCACAGCATCCAGCTCTTCCTCTTGGTCTTGCGGATAATTAGTAATAATAACTTTTAAGGGGTTTAAAACAGCCATAACCCGAGGCGCTGTAAAATTCAACTCTTCACGCAGACTTGCCTCAAGTATTGAGATGTCAATAGTACTGTTGAATTTTGCCACTCCGATACGCTCACAAAATTTCCTAATTGAAGACGAAGTATATCCGCGGCGGCGCAAACCAGATATTGTCGGCATCCGCGGATCGTCCCATCCACTAACATGCCCTTCTTGCACCAGCTGTAAAAGCTTTCTCTTGCTCATAACCGTATACCCCAGATTCAGCCTGGCAAACTCTATCTGCTGAGGATGAGGGATCTCTAAGACATCCAGGAACCAGTCATATAAAGGGCGATGATTTTCAAATTCAAGAGTGCATATAGAATGCGTAATTCCCTCTATTGAATCCTCCAGGCAATGGGCAAAATCATACATGGGATAAATACACCAAATATCTCCTGTATTATGGTGTGCGCTTTTTAAAATACGGTAAATTATCGGATCACGCATATTAAAATTTGGAGAAGCCATATCTATTTTTGCCCTAAGCACACGTGCCCCATCTTCGAACTCCCCGGCTTTCATCCGTTCAAACAAATCCATGTTTTCCGCCACAGTACGTTCTCTATAAGGGCTGTTCTTTCCCGGTTCTGTTAATTTACCGCGATAGATGCGTGTCTGTTCTGGGGTAAGATCACATACATAAGCCTTGCCTTTTTTTATCAATTCCTGCGCATAATAATAAAACTTATCAAAATAATCCGAAGCGTAAAACAAGCGGTCCTGCCAATCCCATCCAAGCCAGCGAACATCCTCTATAATAGACTGCACATACTCTGTTTCTTCTTTGATTGGATTAGTATCGTCAAAGCGCAAATTGCAAAGCCCCTCATAATCCTCGGCCAGCCCAAAATTAAGGCAGATTGATTTTGCATGGCCTATATGCAGATATCCATTCGGTTCCGGAGGAAAACGAGTATGGAGCCTACTTTCGTTTTTTTTATTTCTTAAGTCCTCATCAATAATATCCCGGATGAAGTTAGATTGTTTTTCCATTCATTTATCCTGATTTTAAAAAACTGTATTAATATTATTCTATCTTCCTTATTTTATCCCAAATTCACCAAAGGCGCAATCATTCCCTCAGAAATGATATACAAAACTTTAAAGATTATTTTTAAGCAAATTGAGAATTACTAAAGAGATAAAGCTTGCCCAGCACAGTAGATAGATCATTGCAAAAGCGAGCTGCTTGCCTAACAAAGGAAAAAGCATTATTCTCTGCCATTATGAGCGATTTGGCGTATAGAGATATTCATCAAGGCAGATCTCCATTGTAGCGACAATCCTTGCTATTGCAGACAAATTTGACGCTCTGAACTCTTCACGCAGCTACAGACAAAATTTAATAAAGGAAATCAAATCAAGATAACTGGAAAAATGCAAAGCCAGGCAACCAGACCCGGGAACAGTTAATGCCCTTTTGATTGTTTTAAGGAAAAAACCAGCACGATAAAGTAAACCCATACTGCCGCACTCTAGAATCAAGCAAACTCACAAAATATCAATCATCAGATTTAAATAATCAAGCGCATGCCGTGTAATGAGAAATTTTTCTCTGACATATTCTTTGGCTGCTTTACCTATCTTTTGGGCAAATTGCTCATCTTTTAACAATCTAAGCACAGCCTCTGCGCATTCATCAAAATTATAAGGATCTACCAGCAGCCCTGTTTTATTGTTTTGAATCTGGTTCGGAATCCCTCCGATATTTGAAGCAACTACCGGCTTTGCTTTCCACAAGGCTTCTGTAACAGTCAATCCAAAGCCTTCTCTGGTAGACTTCTGCAAAATAACTGCAGCCAATCTTTGTAATGCGTTAACCATATAGTTATCCTCTGCAGTAATAAGCATCATATCACCTGATTCCAGCAAATCCTGATTATTGCTAACTAAATGCTGGTAGATTTCAGCCCCCTCCGGGTCATCTGTTGCTGCGCTTCCGCACAGTATAAGCCTGCAGTCATATTCTTTCTTTACTCTACGAAAAACCTCTATTACCCCCTCCGGGTCCTTCCATTTATCAAAGCGGGATATCTGCAAGAGTATTGGCTTATCCGTAGGAATTTTATAAATATCAACATAGCTCTGAATTATCTCCTCGCTAATATCCATATTTTTTGTCGACAAAGGATCAATTGACGGCATAATAATACGCTGCTCAACCGGCAAGTCTTTACGTTTATACTGCTCATCAGAAACAATAACCACATCATAGCGCAGAATAAATGTTTTAATATAGTCCCATAATTGCTTATGTGGATTAGTTAAATCAATATGGCAGCGCCATATCCACGGCTGTTTCTTATCCATAAATTTTATCAAAGGCAAAGGCTGCGGATCGTGAACAATAACAGCATTATGATTTATATGCGTAAACACAGAAAACTTTTCATTGTTTTCAAGATAATAATCCTTATGGATTAAATCCATATCTACATCTTCCCCTTGCAAAGCATTATGCATTCTTTTTGTTGTTGTGAAAAATCCCTGGGTACCGGGTAAAATTCTCCATCCAAAATCAAGCCCAGCATCATTCATAAGACAAACAAGGTTGTGCAATATTTCAGCAACTCCCCCGCCCTGATAAGTCGAACTGATATTTACCACATGCCTGTTGTTCAGTTTTGTGGCTTTATTATAAATTTTTGCCAGGATATCATCATTTACAATGCCTCTATATTCATCTAGACTTTTCATTTTTATACATTCCTTCACATTAATTATTTACAAGGTTAAAGTTGAAAATCCAACATATTATAGATAATTAAAATTTGCACGTCAACACTTCTTTTCCGTCCAAAATCACGGCCTTAAAACCTCAGAAATCACTTATTATAATTTAGCAATAAAGTTTTCGATAGCAGTCTCATTTAGGAAGATATACTTCTTATGCTAAAATAGAATATTTCGGCTAATAATCATGCGGGATCCCCTGGATATGTAAAAGAAGATGCTCTTTATCCTTTTGACCTTCTTGAATCCAGCCATAATTAGCATCTTCTTTTGAGTCTAAATCTTTTATATATGGCTTGATATCCAAAACAGGCGTATTATTAAAAACATCCAACCCTGAGGTGATAATCTCATTGCCTTCTATGTTTTTTATCTTAACTATGCTAATACCGAGAGGATTAGGGCGCATAGGAGAGCGGCTGGCAAACAATCCGACCTCTTCTTCGGACCAAGGAGGATGGACGATCATCTCCGTTTTGCTGCTTAACTGGTCAATATAATATATGACATACATATAACTAAATTTATCCAATTGCAGCAGCCCATTAGCATATGCATAATTTAAAACAATGCGAAAATCACCTTTATCTTCAGCTATCGGCTGATAAGGAGCAGTATCGATATATGGCGTTTTAATAAGACCTATAGCTTTGAATTTTATTTCTTCTGTCTTTTCCATAATCAATCCTTCTACTTTTAAGCGACTTTATTACCAGCGACAAAAACATTTCTAATGAAACTTTATCAGCCGCTGCCTCCGAACAGCCTTCTTTTTTTTACTCTCTTGCAACCATAATGCCTGGCGAATGATTTCTTTTTCTTTATCTGTAATATCAGTAAACTGAAAATTAACTGTCTTTAAATGTCTTCCCCCACTCCAGATTTTTTACTCCTTTAATATCCGCTCCCTGCAAATTCATATACTCCAGGTCAGCCGCCTAAAAATTAGTAACTGTCACTAATGCGCCTTTTAGAGAAACCATATTTAAATCCGCAAGCCTGAAATCTGCATTCTTAAAATTCGCGTCTGTCAATTTAGCAAAAGATAATCTTACATAACGCATATCCGCGTTTTCAAAACAAGACTTACTTAAATCCGCCCCCATTAATGCCGTATGTTTCATGTTAACATTCTTTGCTTCAAGAAAAGACAGATATATACCATCTGCATCAAGATTCCTAAGCTTAGAACCGTTTAATATCAGCGGACTATTTTTTAGATCTCCGTTTTTAAGACAATCTTGCATTTCATTAAAATTCTCATGACCGCAAAGATCAAATCCTTCTTCTAATTCGATATTAAAAAAATTCCTTTCCCCAGAAATAATTTTTTTTATAAATTCCTCGCCTTTAACAAATATTAGTTTTTCAGCCATTGCTACACACCTCCTGTAATACATTTGGGATGCCCCCTTTAAATGTAGGTGAAACCTCAAATATGCTTCTATCAATCATACCACTTAGGGTAAGAATCGCATTAATAATCCAGCCTGCAAGAAGCAGCCCGGCTAAGATGAAAGCGGCATACTTAATAAATACAATGCTTAATGTTTTAGCTACAATTAAAGAAGCTATGGTATATGCTACAAGCGGAAAAATAAAAGCCCAGTACCCCTATGTAACCGGAACCCCTTGTTTGATAAAATATGAAATAATGATCACACTGGCAATCAAAAGCCACCAAAATCAAAAGCCACCAAAATCCAAAACCCCAAAGCAATAATGATACAATTTTGATCAATGAAAAAAAATAGCAGGATCTATGAGCTCCAAGCCGGATTTTTTTAATAAAGACATAATTGTATTTAAAGCTATGATCGAAACCCCTATCGGTGCTACCCCGATCATAAAGCTAGGAGATACATCCTTTCGCGAGAAATTATAAAAAAAAGGCCCGGTACATAAATATAACGTAAACTATACCTGTAAACAGAAAAGCCACGCCCATAAGTAGCACATTTAAAAACAGCATCGCTCTGATATAAAATAAATCCGTCATATGCATTGCAAGAAAATTCCCTGAAAAAACAAGCACAAACAACCCTACCGGAGAAAGAAACCAAAAACCCAAAGCCCTGCGGGGTTTCGCATGATCTCCGACTATAACTTTATATGGAGTAAAAAAAAATAAAAAATACCCCAACAATTACTGCTATCCACCACAGCTTAGAGGCCAATGCAAAAGCAAAACTCTTCGGAATAAAACCTACAGGAATATTCAGCAACCCTACCGCGCATATTACCGCGGCAATAAATATAGCCGAATAAAATTGTATCAGGCTTGAATGTCTCCATTCTTTTAATATACAATCAAATCCTACAAAAAATCTAATTACCATAAAGGCCAAAGCAATAGGAAATGCTCCCAATGCTATACCTAAAAAAACTACTACAAGATTATGTAATAATCCTACAGAATTTGATAATATCATCTGATAAATGTTCACTAGAGCCCCTGTGCCCATAATAAAAATAAACCAACGGGGTGAAAACTAGTGCAAAATATAACTTAAAGTTATTTTAGTGCCCGTATTGTTTTTATTTGAATTTCGCATCTTTCCTTCCCTTCTTGGACACAATCCTGCAAATAAAAAAGATTATGATTGCTTAAACACCTTATCAATTATATCAGTTATTGCTTCTTTGCTTTGAATGCTTGTTGTTGCCGCGACCACAACTCCCTTTTTAAAATAAACCGTAAACGGTAATCCCATAAAAAGCATACACTCAGGTAAACTTCTAATAAAGTCCGCGGCCGGAATATCAAAATCCATATCCATTATCGCAACATGAGGATATTTTTCCCTAAGTTCTTCCATTATTTTATATACAGGGGTACACATCGGCCCCATTCTTCCGCAGGAAATCATTACATTCTCATTATTCTTAATTAATAACTCAGTTTCTTTTAAACTTTCCAAATGCTCTAATCCTGTTTCTAACATACATTTCTCCTTTTGATTGCAAACTAATGTTTTATTACTTTAGCTGTAATAACATTAAACAATTAACATTTTAAATTCTTCTTCTTCCCCTGCCTCCGCCGCATTTCCCGGTGCCATCATTCACACCTCTTCTTAAACCGCGTCCCATGCCCTTGCCGGAACCGCGGGAAACTCCCGGATTATTCTGAATACTGCCGGAAGCATCAGAAAATATCGCTTCCTGCGGACAAATAGGCGTACACTTACCGCATTGCACACATAAAGATTCATCTATTACCGCCTTGCCTCCTGTCATAGATATTGCCCCTTCAGGACAAGCATCCACGCATACCGCGCATCCAACACATTTATCAGCATAAACTTTAAATATCACACACCTCCTTCATTAACTAACAAATGAACTCTTTGCTTTTAAAAATATTATTTATCTGCAAATTTTTCCAGAATAATTTTTATAAGTATCGGATCAACAAGATAATAACATCTTGTCTTTCCTGCCTGCTGCCAGTCTACAGCTCCCGCTGCCTTTAGTATCGTCAAATGCTGCGAAAGATTTGACTGTCCTACATCGGTCAGCTCTTTGATATCTGTAACACATTTTTTGCCTTCTAAAAGCTTATGGACCACCGCTAAACGAATTGGATGAGCAATAGACTTAAAAAATCCGGCAACTTTTCTATAATCTAAATCCATAATTTCCTCTTAAAAATAAAAATATTAATATCATCATATTAGTAAATGATTATATCAATAGCAAAAAAAAAGTCAAACCTTT
>Ga0307991_1000564_pt1 | contig 26738 bp, 16 predicted proteins | sample EllFjometagen131_FD_203146 | JGI IMG/M metagenome (GOLD analysis project Ga0307991, IMG submission 203146) | Marine microbial communities from Ellis Fjord, Antarctic Ocean - #131 | ecosystem: Environmental > Aquatic > Marine > Unclassified | place: Southern Ocean | collected 2014-10-08 | reverse complement strand
ATATAATATAGATGTCTAATTATATATTTATAAAGGGTGAAACATAATTAGCCCAACACAGATTGAGGTGTCGAGACACCGAAATCAAAGTTGGGCTAAAAATATAGTTGACTGAACCGTACTCGGGGCAGGAGTTCTGGACGACAGAGACTGACAATATTTTAGGGCTTTAGCTGGAAATAAACGGTCGCCAGAAGTCTTATCCTGAGTACAGTCCAAAACTCCTGCTTGACTGGGTGGCAGGTAATTGTCCGTTCTCAAGTCAATTCGATGAGTACATCGCCTTAACTCGATAACTTAGTTAGAGGGGTGGATATTTTACATTGGTGAGGAATAAGCCTTGGGGGGGAGCGGTGTAGATCAGGTTGTTTGTGGGGTCTGCATCATTGATTAGTTTTGTGATTATAGCTGGGTCTGATTTTGTGTGTGAAACTCTCAGGCAGGTACCTACAATGCGGCGCACCATATTATGCAAAAAGCGGTTTGCCTGGATAGTAAGAATGAGTTGGGAATCTTTCTTATGGATATCAAATGCTGTGATCGTGCAGCGATAATGATTAAGGTCAGGATTATATTTGGCAAAGGCAGTGAAATCATGTTCACCGAGAAATTTGGGAAGGCAGTTTGAAATGGATTCTTCCGTGAAATTGAAGCGGGGGAAATAAGCGGCATAATTTCTTAGAAATGGTGAATAATCCAGGGCAATATGATATTGATATGTGCGTGAAGTAGCATTATATCGGGCACTGAAATCATCGGGCACCTGCTGGCAACTATGTATTTTGATATCGGCAGGTACTTTGCTGTTTAAGGCAGCCACGATCTGGCTTGGGGTCATTCTGGTATCGAGATCAAAGTGAGCATATTGACTTTGGGCATGCACTCTGGCATCCGTTCTACCGGAGCCGGTAACAGCTACATGGCTACCAGCAATTTCAGAGAGAATATTTTCCAGACAGGCTTGAACAGTTCTGGTTTGAGGCTGGATCTGCCAGCCATGGAAATCAGTACCATCATAACTAAGGCAAATAAGAAAACGAGTCATCTGGTGTCCTTTTTAATAAAAACAGATGAAACCAGTGATCATAAGCATCACTGCTCCTGCGATATCTGCATTCCAGGAATATTGCATTTTTATATTATCATCAGGATTTTCAATTTGCTGCCTGATGCTTTCGATGTGGTTGTGGGTAAGTTCCAGGCAGAGCGTGATGATCTTTGACAGGTTATTTGATTGCTTTTTAGCCTGAGAGAAACTTTCGAAGAAAATCGGGATAAAAAGCAGCGTCGCAGTAAGGAATTCTTTGAAAGCATTCATTTGAAGGGGCAGGAATGCGAAAAGCTCAGTGATAGAGGAAGTTTTAATCAGAAATACTGATATGAGCAACAGGAAAGATATTCTGGCGATGAGCAGCAGATCATTATAGAAATCATTCCTGCTAAGCAGTGAAAAAATGAGAATGGCAATGATCAGGGGTAATATCCGCATCAAGGCATTGAGCCAGAATTTATAGATTTCAGGATACAAAAGCATATAAAGCATAACTACGGCAAATAACAGGGATAGTTTAATCGGGGCAGCAATTACAATGAATAAGGATAATATCAGGCAGAACAACCATTTAAAGAGGGGGTGTTGTTTAAATAAAATACAACCTGCCAGGCTCATTGCTCTTCGGGTTGTAAATTCCGTTCTGGAGCAGGTAAAGGTATACCGTCTGGTTCAGTTTTTTCCAGTTCTTCCAGTTCTATGATCATTTCATCCTCGGTGCTGTCTTGTGCTGCTGCTTCAGCTTCAAGCTGTTCTGCTTCTTCAGCCAGTCTTTGGTCTAATTCCACCAAAGAAGGTAATCTATCCAAATGGAGAAATTTGCCATCAAAATATAAGGAATTTACTGTACGTTTCCATTCAGTTTGATCATCCCAGGTCAATATTTTATCAAAATAGGGACGGGCAGCAGTGGTATCCTGATAAATAAAATATTGCATGTATCCGAGTGTAAATATAGCATCCTGATAGAATTGAGCAGTGGTATCAGCAGCAATCTGCTGTAATATCACCTGAGCGGAGTCAGGCTTCTGATCTAAGATCGAAACCGCATAATTCAGATCATCCCGCTGTTGTTTTGCTGCATAAGTAATAAATTCAACTTCTTTTCCCTGCATCAGGGATTCAGCAGCATAAGCATATTTATTATCAGGGTAGTCATTTACGAATTCCTGATAAAATTGTTCGGTGCGGCTGCTATCCTGATAGGCATTTTTCAAGAGCCATAATTTAACGAATTTCACATAAGGAATAAATTCCTGTTCATATAGATCAATATCAGCTTCCAGAACAGTAATTTCCTGCTGGAGAGTATCGCTTCTTGTAGGTAATACAATTTCGGGCAATATTTCTTCTGTATCAGTGCTGTCTTCCAGGACAATAGTGAGAGAATCTGAAGGCACGATAAGGGTATCAGCAGGAACAGATAATGTATCTATTACCAGCTCAACGCTGTCCACTACGGTTAATGTATCAAGATAATTGATCTGAATTCTGAGGGAATCAAGTTTCACTGCAATGGTGTCACGGTAATTGATAATATTATCATAAACTACCATAGCCGAATCAGGCAAATCCAATACTTCCAGATAATATTCTGCCAGCTTCATCTGCTCAGATACAAGCTGCTGCAATTCAATATTATTACGGGAAGTGTTATATTGCACGATCTGACTGGCAACAGCACTATGACTGACAGCGTTCTCTACAAAAGGAGAATCTGCTTTCTGAGAGCGGACATTATTGAAATACTCGATTGCGAGTTCATAATTATTCAAAATCCTGAAGTGCATTTCTCCACGCCAATAAGAAGCTTCAGCAGAAAGATAAGTTTTATCATTGTCGTTGATCACCTGCTCAAAGATAATATCAGCCTGATCAGTATCACCCAGTTGAGCCAAAGCTCTTGCTTTAAAGATAAGTAATGCAGAAATTTCTGAGTCACGATATTCCTGCTTCATTAGAGACGCTATACTGGTTAATACAATCTCATATTTTTCCTGCAGCAAATCATTAAATATTATATAATAACGAGCATCAAGCTTGTTTTTTTTGTCAGTTCTTATTTTCAGGAAATCATTAAAGATCTCACTGGACTGGTCATAATGCTTATTTTTATGGTACAAAAGCCCTAAAGAGAAATAAGCGTCTTCATAGATATCGCTTTTAGGGTAATTATCGATAATCTTGTTGTAATAGTATTCTGCCTGGGAATAAATTTCATCTTTCAGATAGTATTCGGCTAATAGAAGAGTAGCTTCCACGAGAAACTTTTTAGAAGTACCAGTAACAAGATAATCACGGAGCTTTTTATAGGCAGCATCTTTATCAAGCTCTCGATCACATCGGGCAATATATATATGTGATCGCTGGGCAAATTCGCTATCAGGATAAAACTTGATAACTTCTTCAAATTTCTGCTTTGCCTGCAAATAGTTCTTTTGCTTGTAATACAGGCACTGTGCGAGCATAAAAAGGGCATCATCAGCCCATATACTTTCTTTATAATCAGTGAGAATAATACCGCATTTCTTCATGGCTTTATTATAATTCTGCACAGCACTTCGAGAAGGTTTGCCATCTGCTGAAAGAGATTCATTTTGAGCGGATTTGAAATATTGCTCTGCATTAAAAAAGGTATTATAATATGCACAACCCGTTATAATGGTTATGATGACAATTGCAAATATTAGCTTTTTCATATTAATTTAATTCAAGGTTATTATTAAGGAAATTAATCAATTCATTATTCAAAATAATACTCTGCATAGTATCAATATCATCTTTTATATAACGATCACCTTCCAGTCTGTCAACTTTTGTCCGAACGAAATTTTTCACCAGTTCAAGCTGCATAGAGCTTTCCACCTGACGGTCTTCCAGGGCTTGCACTGCTATCATTAATTCAATACCCAGAACCCAGGCTGTATTCTGAATAATAGTTCTGGCTTTCACAGCTCCAATAGTTCCCATACTCACATGATCTTCCTGATTTGCTGAAGTGGGAATTGAGTCCACAGACGCTGGATGAGCAAGAACCTTGTTTTCAGAAACTAATGCTGCTGCCGTATACTGCACGATCATGAAACCCGAATCAATACCCGGTTTATTAGCCAGAAAAGGCTTTAAACCACGGCTGAGAGCAGGATTCATAAGTCGTTCTACCCTTCTTTCTGAAAGGTTTGCCAGCTCTGCTACAGCGATCCCAAAACTGTCAGCAGCAATAGCTACCGGTTCACCATGAAAATTTCCTCCAGAAATCACTTTATCCTGATCAGGAAAGATCAGGGGATTATCGGTAGCGGAATTTATCTCTATTTCCAGCACGGAGCGGACATAAGCAAGATTTGCACGGATAGCTCCATGAACCTGAGGAGTGCAGCGAAGACTATAGGCATCCTGGACATGTTCGCAATTGATATGCGTTTTCCGCAGGGTAGAATTTTCTAATAATCTAATCAGGTTAGCAGCAGAGATTATCTGTCCCGGGTGTGGTCGCAATAAATGAATATCAGGATCAAATGCAGTGGGTGAGCCTAATTGAGCATCAATACTTGCAGCAGCACACACATCAGCTATCCGACACATATTCTCTGCCATTAGCAGATTTAGTGCCATTATCCCGGTCATAACCTGGGTACCATTATTGAGCGCCAAGCCTTCTTTTGCCCGCAGCTTCACTGGTTTAAGTCCAGCTTTCTCTAAGGCTTCTGCACCGGTCATGATCTCGTTTTTATATTCTGCCCAACCTTCACCGATAAGCACTAAAGCGAGATGTGACAGCGGAGCAAGATCACCACTGGCTCCTACTGAACCCTTTTCAGGTATTAAAGGATGAATCCCTCTATTTAATAATTCAAATAGCAGATTTAGAGTCTCCAGTCTGATACCTGAATTACCTTTAGCCAGGACATTAAGCCTAAGAAGTGTGATAGCACGAGTTTCTGCCCGGGAAAGAGGGGCACCCACTCCAGTGGCATGCGAGCGGATCAAGTTCTCCTGTAATTGACTGGTATCTTCTTTTGAAATCGTGATTGTGGCAAATTTACCGAAACCGGTTGTTAGTCCATAGACTATTCTACCTTTATCAATTACATCTTCCACATATTTTCTGCATTTGATAACCCGACTTTCGGCATCATCAGCAAGCTGAACTTTTTCAAAATTGCAGGCGACTTTATATACATCTTCCAGGCTAAGACTGTTTCCATCAATTGTGATCATTAACTATGTATTCCTAAGTTATTTAAATTTTACTGTGCAGGTGAGAAGAGATACATGATCAGAGTTCATATCCACTCCCAGCGAAACATGCTTGAGATAATTAGAAAGCCGCAAGGCATCAATTGCCCCAATAATGTGATTCGCTGCTATCACTCCACCCACCAGTTTCAGATAATCTTTATAGAGATCAATGTTGCGCCGATAATCGCTGTATTTACTTTGATAAACATCAGAACTCCAATTCCAATAGTGGGAATCATCATAGATCTTTTCATCTATATATGCCTGCTGAAGCTCTAGATTATCGGGATATTTATCAGCCGCCTTAGCTACTATATCGGCATTATATCCTCCGGCATTATAGCCAGAACTGGAATAATTCCTCATATCCTCATAAAATTGATTAGGGAAATGACCTTGAGGATCAACATCAGCATATTCACGGGCATAATTATAAGATGCCTGAGCATCATTGTCAGTTTCCTGAAGATAGTATAACCTCATTGTCCAGAATGAGACTTCTGCCAGTAAAAATCCATATCCATAATTTTTATCAAGCGATATTTGTCCCCATCCGGGCACGACTGCTGATTTAAGGAAGTTTAATCCGGGTTTGATAGTATCATCAGCCATGATAGTACTGACAGACATGATGATCAGCAATATTGCTAATATCAATTTAAAATTTGTATTCATAACCTACTACTATCCCTTTCTTTTTAATATCAGGATCAATATACAGATTTCCCATTAGGCGAGACTTCTTTTTTAATTTATTGCTCGTTAAGGCAGTATCAATAACCCCTACAAGGTGATTGAGAACTACGGCAGCTACAGCCAGATTACTGTACATCTCCAGATTTTGTTTCTCAACCCGATAATTTCTATACTTCTTCCAGGTTTTATCATTACTCCAGTCCCAGGCTTGATCTCCAGTGATCTGATTTGCTTCCACATAGGCATAATAAGATTGCAGATCGTTATAACCCAGTACAAAATAACGCCAGGCATCATGAGACATATCCACATTATATTCATCACTTGATATATAATTCTGGATATTCTGGTAGGTATCTTTATCGCTGCCAATAGGAGTACCAACCTTAGTCCAGGCGTAATTCTGATAAGTATCAATCGCTCCGTCAACTTCACTATTTAAACGTAAGGTGGTTCCCAGCAACAAAATTTCTGCTGAAATAAATATTCCCGCCTTGGTATATGAACCAAGATATGCTTGACCACCACCAGGCACAATTGCCGAAAACAACATGGCTTTGGCAGCAGACTTATTTTCTTTACCTGCCAGAGGTAAAATCGTTATCGTTATTAGCAGCAGCAGTATTATGTATCTCTTCATAGATTTCCTTTTTTTATATTAAAAATGATAACTCAACAACAATCTGGGAGTGACCACGCCATCAGCATAAGTGGGAGCAAATTTGAAATCAACTGGATTTGAAGTAAGGTGCTCAATATTATATTTACGCGTAACCCTTACAGCATCAATAGTTGCCAGCAAATGGTTAAATATCAAACCAAAAGTGCAGTATCTTTTCTTATCATAATTCTCTTCTGCTTCCCGACGCATACCAATGTAATACTGTCTCATGCCGCTGTATATTCCACGATCATTTTCATATAAGCTTTCACTGCCCAGGTAATAATCAGATTCATCATTCTGAACTTCATTTCCTACCCAAATTCCTTGATCATACTGGTTATTTTCAATGATCCACTGAGGACTTGTCCAGAATGTACCATCAATTGAGGCATATATCTCTGACCAGTCTTCCCAGCCAAATATATACTTGCTATATTTTCCGATGTCTTCATAAAAATGCTGAGTATCTTCATGATCAAGACGAAAATGCCCACCCTCTCCTAATTCGTTAGGATCGTTTGGATCATAATCATCTGGAGCATAAAAACCATTATAGCTTAGAGGGTTATCAATTAGAGATCTTTGAGCGTTCCACTGATTTTCTCTGCTGTAATGCTGGTCAGCATACTCTTCATACTGATCAGTAATGTCATCTCCCTCACTTTGATAGTAAAAATATCCATACCAGAGACCAAATTCCAATATTGGAAAGATATAAGCAGTAATAGTGTTGGGGTTTGCATAAAACTGCCCAACACCAGGGACTATTGCCGAAAACAGCATGGCTTTCTTAGCACTCTTTTGACTGTATTCCACTTGAAAAATATCATTTGTAATCTCCTCACCAAAAACCATTACTGATATCAGTAATATTAATAGAATTATTATTACTTTTGTTTTCATTATCTACCCCTCATTATTTCTTATTTTTCACTTTTCTATTCCTAAAGGTATTGTCAATGATTTACTGCCACTCTTGATACGAGCATAATACACACCACTGGAAATCCCTGCTAAATCGAGCCTGATATCCTGATAGGGATTATCTTCCAGTTCTTCTTTATCCTCACGAATCAGATTTCCGGCAATATCATAAAACTTAAGATTAATACTTTCTTTAGCATCAAAAATACGGATGAAAGCATAATCACTTTTGACTGGATTAGGAAAAGCATAACCTCTAAAAACATCTTCTTCCTGTGGTTCATCGCTTACTATACTTGTAAAAGAATTATACTCATCATTACGATAACCCCGATTGATCAGGGGAATTTCATTTACATCATATCTATTCCCTTGCCACAAAGCTGAATTACCACCAAACCAGACCAGTTCTTGTGCTACATCATCATACCAGTATTGAGAATTTGAATTACCAGCAGCAGCAGCTGAAAGATCAAGACGATAATCACCATTTCCATTTACTGCAAACACTGCTCCAGTATCTCGCTGAAGCCTTATCAAATATTCACCATTGAGCTTAAAAGCCTGCAACCAGATACCAGGTACGATATTTTTATCTTCCATATATACAGGAAATCCCTGCTCCAGAGTTCCTTCTTTTGTGATAGCAAATAAATATTCTCCCGCAGCAAATATTAGTCTGGTTCTTCCACCTTCTTTCAAAGGTGATAATAATAACTGACTGGGGGCTGCATCACAATAATCACTGCTTTGGAATATCAATTTCTTCTCATCACCAGCAAATCTATAGATATCACCATTAGATACTGCCTGAAAACTGTATTCTCCATAACCTGACAAGGTTTTCAATACTACTGGATAATAATCAACATCGCTGGGACTGAGTTCAAATTTATTAATGATTTGTTTTGCTATAGGATCAATAAACCAGATATTTTCCCGATTGGCTGCTATCAATTTGGCTGCTATCAATTGTTGCTGGTCATAGCTTAGTTTTGCATTTGGCACATCTAATTCTTCATCATCAATAATCAATTTATCTGTAAGTGGATAGATACTGATCATGTTATTCTGCCTGATATACATCGGTAGATCGCTCAGTGCAGATGAGAATATTTCCTGTGATATTTCCACACCATCAAGAATTGTCAGCACACTGTCAGATACTATCATAATTTCTTCTCCTGAATCTTCATCAGCGTTCATACTGAGAACAGGCTGATCCAACTGATAGTCAAAGGGAATATGCACATCAAAATAATTATCCCACGTATCTCCCACCAGGGTCATCATTTCTATCTTATCTGAAGTTACTATCGCCAGCGATGGAAATCCCAAAACATTTGCAACATTAGATATTGCCTGGATATCTTCATACTCTGCCATAACCTGGATATCATCATAGAGATGACTGCCCCAGCTGAAGGACATACTTCGCTCAACATCTACATCAATCGAATATGAACTGATATTCCTGAAACCAAACATGAATGGATCACCATCATTAGTCTCCAATCGAGGAAAAGATGAACCATTGAAATCTATGGTATGGATAAATTTATCTTCATTAACCGGCTGATAACCGGGTACCATACCAGCATCGTCCCAGCCCAAAAAATTGCCATTTTCTGAGAAAAGCGGATTATATAAATAAAAGGGATCATAAGCTGAGCCCATGATATTATAGCCGTCAGCATAATTGCCAATATCATCAAAACCATCCGCTTCAATGACTTTGACCCCTCGCTTTGAATGCAGGGCATTGACCGTGTTCTGATCATAATTACTATAAAATACTCCATCTTCCCAGTCACCTGTCTCATAAATGATCTCATCATCTATATGCCAGATAACCAGTCCACCACCATAATTATAATACTTCTCTTCTGTTTCATTTTTAATTTGCCAGCCCGGAATAAATAGATCATATTCCCAGTTAGGATCATCGCGAGGGTCATCTGCCGGATAGGTAGGATAAAGCAGTATCCGATATCTTCTCTCATTAGGATCATTAGATTGTGGTAGTGCTCCCTTAAAACTTAGTCCACTATCTCCATCAGGATCTACCTGACGGTTTTCTACCAACAGATATTCCGTATCAGTCAATGGTATTTTTATGAAATAGGGATCATCTGAATTTATTCCGCTTAATAATTTCTCTGCCGGATTAACCGTGATAGGTTCACTCCAGCCAAGTTCATCTATATCTTTAAGAAATCCATGTTCCCGAAAATAATCTTCCCAGGCAAGTATTCTGTGCCATGCACTGGGCAACGTAGGTAAACCACCTTCAATATCTACCCCATCTAAGTTCAAATCACCCATACCACCGGAATCCATAATATCAAACCAGCCTACCTGAGAAGAACCGGTTAACGTGCTGTAAAGGTCGATAAATCCCAGTGAATGACCAAACTCATGAGCTGTTACTGCTGTGGTAACTCCATATTGTCCATCCTGACTGATAGTCTCAGGCACATTGCAGGCATGATCTATCACTATGCCATCATCTACTATTACTTCTTTGCCATCACCCACATTAATGAAGAATGATGGTATATCGCTACGCGTGTCACCAGCAATATCATGCTGAGAATCAGAGCCGGCATGGATGATCATAAAATGACTATACTGGGAAAAAACCACATCCTCATCTTTATCAACCTCTGTAAATACATCATGAAAATATTCCTCAAATCGGCTGATCATTGTAGCGGTATCTACTCCGATCGGATTGTAATAGTTCATTTTCTTCCGCAACGTATAAGCAAATATTTCAGAGTCAGCTTCAGTATAATTATGCTGGGGATAAATATCAAAATCAAGATTAAATGCCCCCAGACTCGCTGCCTGATAGTAATACCGCACACTCTCCATCACCCACCAGAAATATTCCTGATCATGTGGGGGTTTGCCCAAATCTATTAGATATTCATCATCTGTAAATAGAAATTTGCCATTACCGGTTGTAGTGGGATCACTATCTTCCACAAATTCTATCAGCATTACCAGCAAACGGTTATCTTCTGCCCGATTTTGCTCAGATAGTTCCTTACGATCTATTGATTTGCTGAAATACTGCTCAAGAGGATGTGTAACCTGACGTTTTTCTCCTGACGCAACAGCCTTCTGTAATTCGATCTTTCCGCTAAAAAGAAATATCGGTAATAACAGAAGGAAAATATATATTCGCTTCTGCAGATTCATAGACTACCTAAAACGATACTTTGATCGAAAATGTGCGATTGAAGTCCTGAAGGTCTCCACCGGGCTGCATTGCAAAATCTACATCAACTCTGAATTTATCCTGTGTATAAAAAAGTCCTGCACCATAAGATACGCCTTCTATCTCACCTGCACGATCATAAATATATCCCAATCGCAAACTCAAAAGGTTAAGATATGAAAATTCTCCTCCAGTACCCCAGATGACCTCATCCCATTCTTCATCCAATGATTGATCCGCCCAGTCTTTATAAACCCGTTCATACCAGTGATGATCACGATTAGCTAATAATTTGTTCATATCGCCATTAAAGGTTAAGCGTGATATTTCGGTATTCCATATCTGCCAGGAAAAACCCATTCGCCAGTTCAATGGTATCGGGTCTGACTGCTCTTCATTGATATAAACAATGTTTGGACCCAAATTCTGGATATTAAGCCCTAAATTCAACCTTGATTGTGGAAGCATAGTCTCTGGTAATACTGGTATATCTGCAAGTTTTACTCCAAAATCAAAGGCAAAGGTACTTCCCTGACCTTTTAGACCTTCCTCAGTGGCTCCTGTTCCCTCAGGTGCCAAATCGGAATGGATAAATTTAAAGGCTCCACCAATACCAAGATGTTTATTTAACTGATAACCATAAGTTATTGAAGGTGCAACTTCCCAGGATGAAAATGACTTAAGAAAGTTTGCATCCTCATCATAGGCATCCTGCTGTCCATAAGTAAGGAACATCACATTGAATCCAATATTACCTGTATCTTCCAGATAGGTATTGAACCCAAAATATTCATAATAAATGTCATCAAATACATCACCCAGCCAGTTTGAATGCATCAGTGCAAACTGGGTTGATCGGTTAAATGCCATTGCTCCGGTATTCCAATAACCTGCAAAAGCATCATCCACTTGTGCTACGTATGCTTGACCCATGCCGCCAGATCGAGATCCCGGTTCCATCAATAGATAAACCAATCCCGCTTCTGATACTGCATATGATAATACTGGGGTGAGTAATAAAGCCACCAGGACAATCAATAATAATCTCTGTCTCATGTTAATCCTCCGAATAAATTTCAAATATTTTGAATAAGAAAAAAGGAATAGTCAAGCGACCATAACAATTCAGTATTAAGACCCTCCATTCTGGGCTTTATTTTATTTCTTTTTTTTGGTGCCGAAGGCCGGACTCGAACCGGCACAAGCGTAAGCTCGGAGGATTTTGAGTCCACTGCGTCTACCAGTTTCACCACTTCGGCACACTCAAATACTTCGGAACTTAATTGCTTGCCAGCAATTCCAATGTCAAGCTTTTTCTCTTTCTGCTCCATCTTTTAAACTTCTTCTCTCACCTTTTACGCTTCCACCTTAGGATAATATAATCTGTTTTTCTCAATTTCGGCTTTTTTATCCAAAGCCCTTATCTCTTATTTCTTTCAAGCTGTTTCATTTATTCACATAACCATCTATTTGTCAACATATTATCTCTGATTTTATATTTATCTGCCTCAAAGAATTTATCGAGCAGAACAACAAAGCACATAGTGACATTTTTTTGTTAGATAGTGCCATGTTGCTCTACTTGCTTACTGCAAGCTGATTTCAGGCAGCTCTAAACTAATGTTGATAAATAAATTTCAGGACAAAATAAGAACCCTGAATTTACTTGACTGCTTAAACATAATTTGTAGAAAATACAATTGAGGTGAAAAGTGGATTTATTTGCTACTGAGATAAAATTCCTTAAAGGTGTGGGAGAACATCGGGCAAAACTGCTGAATAAGCTGGGTGTATTTACACTTAATGATCTGCTGGAATTTTTCCCGCGAGATTATATCCTGCGTGATGCCAAAAGCTCTATAGGCGATCTGGAAATTGGCAGACGGTCATCACTGACAGCCGAGATCGTGAGTATTCGCGAAACTCAACGTGGCAGACAAAGGCAATTGAATGTGGTGCTTTCTGACGGTGAATACAATCTTTTGTGTACCTGGTTCAGATATGGCGTCTGGCTCACTGATATGCTCCAGCAGGGACAGAAAGTGTGGGTATCCGGCATGATCACCTCATTCAGAGACCAATTCCAGATCATTCATCCTGAACTGGAAGTGCTCGATAAAGGCGAAGACACCACAAATTTCTGGCATTCCCGCTCCGTTTTACCCGTATATCCACTTACAGATAAACTGAAAATCGGACAAATGCGATATATGATCTATAACCTTTTTAGGCTTTATGCCAAAGATATAGAAGAGACCCTTTCCGAAAACATACTGGAAAAATTTGGCTGGGAACAGCGTCGCATCAGTTTGCAGAAAATCCATTTCTCTACGCAGCCGGAGCAGGTTGCTGATTTTAAAACCCGCTACGCTTTTGAAGAGCTTTTTTATAACCAGTTGATGCTGGCAAAGGTACGCAGGGGTCATGAGAGAGAGCAGAATGGCAGAGCTTTCGAGCTGAAAAGAACTTATACCACCCAATTAAAGAATTCATTGCAATTCAAATTAACCTCTGCCCAAAAGAAAGTGATCAGAGAAATTGTGGAGGATATGACTTCGGGCTATCAGATGAACCGTCTGCTGCAGGGAGATGTGGGCTCAGGCAAGACAATCGTGACGCTTTTTGCCATGCTGCTGGCAGTGGAAAACGGCTGTCAGGCTGTTATTATGGCACCTACCGAGATACTGGCTGAGCAGCACTTTTTGAGTTTCACTAATTATCTTTCTGATATGGATATTCGAGTAGCCCTCTTAAAAGGTGGCAATTATAAAGGCAAAAAGAAAACTAAAGAAGAAATAAAAAGTGGTGATATACAGATTATAGTGGGCACACATGCCCTTTTGCAAAAGGATGTGGAATTTTATAAAATTGGCTTTGTGGCTGTGGATGAGCAGCACCGGTTTGGGGTAGTGCAAAGATCATTAATACCATCTAAAGGGGATAATCCAGACCTTTTATATATGTCAGCCACGCCTATTCCCCGTTCACTGGCTCTCACGGTTTATGGAGATCTCACAGTGAGTGTGATTGATGAAATGCCGCCCGGACGCAAGCAGATAACCACTATCTGGAAAGGTGAAGGAAGAAGAATTGATGCCTATATTCATGCCATGAAGGAAGTTCGTGAAGGTAAACAAATCTATATTGTGTGTCCGCTGATCGAGGAATCAGAGAAATCTGACCTGCTGGCAGCAGAGACTCTTTATGAAGATATACGGTCAACTATAATGCCTGACTGCCGGGCAGAGATTTTGCATGGCAGGATAAAAAATAAAGAAAAAGATGAGATCATGACACGGTTCAAGAATCATGAATTTGATGTACTGGTTTCCACAACAGTGATCGAAGTGGGGATTGATATCCCAAACGCCTCAGTGATGATCATTGAGCATGCAGAACGCTTTGGACTGGCACAACTGCATCAATTGCGCGGCAGAGTAGGCAGGGGTAGTGCTGCATCATACTGCTACCTGATCGCCTATTATCCGATTTCTAAGGAAGGTTCTGAGCGGCTTCGCACTATGGTGGAAACCAATGATGGCTTTATGATTGCAGAAAAAGACCTGGAACTGCGCGGACCTGGAGAATTTTTTGGGACTGCCCAAAGTGGAATGGATTTATTTAAGCATGCCAGTATAGTACGAGACAGGCAACTTTTGGTCCATGCCCGTGCCGTAGCCGGCTGGGTGCTGGATAATGATCCTAAGTTGGATAGTGCTGAAAATATGATAATCAAAAAAACTTATGACCGACTTTATTCCGAGCGAGAGAAACTCTTTAACTTCTAAATGAGTGAGGTGGATCAATGATGAAAAAGCTATGGTTTGTGTTATTACTTATTTTTCTGTGCAGTATCATATTTGGACAGGAAATATTTATTGATGATATGCCGGAATTTCAGTCGGAACAGGATATGTATGGTCATGTGACGGGGATTTCGGTGCCTGAAATGTATGCAGTGCATGTATTTTTGTTTTATGGCGGATGGTGGTATCCTAAGCCGTCAGCATCAAGTTATTGTATGATAAGTGATGATCTCACCTGGACTTGTGATGTAACCGGGGGAGGTTATGATACGGAAGCAACGCGTTATTTTGCCTTTTTGACCCCAGTTGATTACGTTCCACCGCAATCTGGAGGAGAATGGGGACAGTGGCATGAATTTCTGCCAGATGAATTTGCTGATTTTCCCTATACCTTTACTGATCGATTACCCGGAACTCGTGAGATAAGTTTCGGTGATCTGGATTGGGTCTGCAAAATATTTACAGCTCAGGCAGGACCCGGTAACAATTATTTTTCTGATGCTGCAAATATGGTTTTCGTTGATGACAATGATGATCTGCATTTGAATATTATCAATGATGGTGAATTCTGGCAATGCAGTGAGATAGTGTGTAAAGAAAAGCTGGGTTACGGGACATATATCTTTACTATGGCTGATGGTTTCCCTGATTTCCCTTTAGAGGCGGTGTTAGGACTTTTCTCCTGGGATGAAGCAATTACCTTTAATCCTTATATAGATAATATTTACCACGAGATCGATGTGGAATTCTCTTATTGGGGTGATTCCAATACCCCTTTTGCCCAGTATGTGGTTCAACCCTGGTATGAAAATGACAACCGGTATCAATTTGACTACTACCCGGATGGAGAAGTATCCTGTGCTTTTAACTGGAGTGAAGACCAGTTGAATTTTGTTACCTGGAATGGTGATGCGGGAGATTATCCACCTGATGAGGCAGACATCATCGAAGCCTGGGAATATACTGGAAATGACATTCCTCCTGCGGGAAATGCCCGGGCAAGATTGAATCTTTGGTTACTGCCCGGTGCTGATATAGGTGAAAATCTGGAAGTTGTAGTCAGTGATTTTGTCTTTTATCCTCCCCCAGTAACAGTCAGCAGAGAATTGCAATCCGGCTGGAACTGGTTTTCGCTCAATGTAAGGGGAGAAGATATGTCCACTAATACAGTTTTGGCTTCTTTATTTGATAATGGTTCCTTCATTAAAAGTCAAACTCAAAGCGCTATTTATTATGAAGGCATGGGCTGGTTTGGCTCATTGAGTTATATTGATAATGTCTCCTTCTATAAATTACAGGTAGATAATCCATCTACTCTGGAATATTCCGGAGTTCCTGTAAATATGAGATTAAATACTTATGATCTGGCACATGGCTGGAACTGGATGTCTTTTGCACCCCAGGAAGCTCAGGAGATCAATTATGCCTTAGCTGATCTGGAAAATGGAATTACCATTAAGAGTCAAACTCTTTATACTATGTACTATGAAGATGTAGGCTGGTATGGCTCATTAACAATGCTGGAACCTCTGCAGGGTTATCAAATAGATATGAATGCACCAGAGCAATTTAACTTTCCTGAACCTGTAGCTGACTCAGGAAATGTGGCAATTGATCATATAGAAATACCTGAACCTGATGAAGATAACGGCACTATTGCCGAACTTGGCAAAATATCCTGCTTCCCCAATCCCTTTAATCCTGCCACAACTATATCGTTTTCAATTCCTATCAATTGTGAAGTGATGCTGGCAATCTATAACATCAAAGGACAAATGGTTAAAAAGCTTAGATCTGGGATTATGGAGCAGGGCGATCATTCAGTAATCTGGGATGGTAATGAAGAAAACGGTAAGCGTGCAGGCTCAGGAATATATTTTTACCAGCTTGCGATCAATGGCAAAATAGCTACCGTAAATAAATGCCTTCTGCTAAAATAATGATCTGGATAGATAAGGCAAGAATATCTGCTGCTCTGGCAATAGTAGTTTTGCATTCTGCAATTCTGGTGCAATCTGCCAACATGATAGGCTCAGAATACTGGTGGTTAGGCAATATCTATAACTCCCTGGTAAGATGGGCAATTCCTGTATTTGTGATGATCAGTGGTGCTTTACTGCTTGATCCAGGTAAAAAAGAATCTTTGGGATTGTTTTACCAAAAAAGGTTTACAAGGATTATTATTCCTCTTTTTGCCTGGTCGGCTATCTATCTTTGCCTGGATTATATCTATGCTGCTACTTACGGAATTCAGATATCAAAACAACAAATATTCCTCAATCTACTGGAGGGAAAACCACATTTCCACCTCTGGTTTTTATACATGATTATCGGTTTATATTTATTTACCCCGTTTTTCAGATTGATAATCAGGAATTCTTCTCACAAAGAACTTCAAATCTTAGTGTTGATCATGTTCTTGATAAGCGCTTTCAGTTTTATATATACAGAAATTCTTCCCGGGATTCCTCCATTATTTATCTCTAAATTTATCCCATTTATTCCCTACTATTTTCTGGGTTACCTGATCAGAAGCACTCAATATAAACCCTCAAAGTTCATATTACTTGCTATTTTTTTATGCAGCTGGGTTATAACTGCTACGGGCTATTATTTTAGTGCACAAATACGGCATGCTTCATCAGGGATATACTTCCATGGATATTTTAGTTTTGCCGTGATCATTATGGCTGCCTGCATCATGATGTGGTTTAAATATTATCATATCAAGGTTTTCAATTCCAGGTCTATTCACCAGATTGCACGCCTTACATTAGGGGTTTATCTCATCCATCCAATTTTCCTGAAACTTATTAATCTCAAGGGGTTGGGTGTATCGATAATGAATCCAGCTTTTTCTATACCACTCACTGCCATCGCTGTATTTTGCCTTTCCCTGGCATCCTCCTGGCTGATCAAGCAGATCCCTGTTCTCAATAAAATAATTTAGTTTGATTTCAATACAAACAGATAACTTTATTTTTAACACTGAAGCCATTAAAAGTCTTCAGGAATTAACTTCTCTAAAGAGGATATGATCAGGAAGTAGTTGAAACCGGGTGTTAATGAGATTGGGTTGGGGTTGTCCACTAAAGTTTGCAGAGAACCATAAAAGATAAGTCAGTCCCGACATCTCGGGATGAACCGTACTCGGGGTAGGAGTTCTGGACGACAGGAACGATGATATTTTAGGGGTTACTGGGATTAAACGGTCTCCAGAAGTCTTGTCCTGGGTACAGTTCAAAACTCCTGCTTAGTGAGGTGGATAATCTTATATTATTTAAATGCTTATCAGCATTTAGACCAGCCGCAATTGGGGCAGGTGAGGCATCCTTCCACGTGCTGGATCGTACTGCCGCATTCGGGGCAGGTGCCGCTCATTTTCTTTCTGGGTCGTGGCTTTGCTGATGCCTGGGGATTTGATTCCATGCCAATTATATTTACCGGTTCTATTTGACTGAATTTTTCCAATGACCTTGCTATGGCATCAGCGCAGGAGGTAATCATTTCTCCCTTATTCCACATCGGTGAAGGACAGCGGATAGCTTTCAATTGACGGGCTATCTCATCACTATCGATATTCGAACGCAAACACAGGGAAACCAGTCGTGCTATAGCTTCCAATTGAGCAGATGCACAGCCACCTACTTTTCCCATGGTGGTAAATAATTCAAAAGGTCCTTCGCTGTCGTAATTGATCGTCACATAGAGATGTCCACAGCCGGTTTCAATTTTCCGAGTCATACCTTGAGTGAATTCCGGTCTCTGACGTGGTTTCATCTGGGTACACGGCACTCCCTTCTCTTCCTTGATCGATGAGCCCACATTCAGCACCTGATTTTGTCTGCTGCCATCACGATAGACAGTTACGCCTTTGCAGCCCAGTTCATGTGCCAGTTCATAAGAAATACGAATATCTTCCACAGAGGCATTATTGGTAAAATTGATAGTTTTGGAGACGGCATTATCCACAAATTTCTGGAAGGCTGCCTGCATCCTGATATGCCATTCAGGAGAAATATCATGCGAGGTGACAAATACTTCTCTGATCTCGGCAGGAATCTCTTCCATCCCCTGGATAGAGCCTGTTTCAGCCACTTTTTCCATCATTTCTTTTGAATATAATCCGGCATCACGCATAGCTTTTTCAAAGTACGAATTCACATAGAGCAACTTTTCACCATCCATCACATTTTTTACGAAAACCAGTGAAAATTGCGGTTCCACGCCACTGGAAGTATTAGCGATCATGCTGATAGTCCCTGTGGGTGCTATGGTGGTTGTGGTAGCATTTCTGATGCCTTTGCTGCTGATATCATCCCGCAAAGTATCCCAATCCAGTTCACCCTTGCGACGCAAAGTGCCCTGACTATAAATACTGCCTTTATAATTAGGGAAAGAGCCCTGCTGCTCAGCCAGCTTGATTGATCTCAGCTTGGAGTGATAATCAATAAATTCCATGAGTTTTGCTGCCAGAAGCGTAGCTTCATCTGAATTATAAGGAATTTTCATCTCATAAAGCAGATCTGCCCAACCCATCACGCCAAGTCCGATTTTACGGTTTCGCTTCACAGTGTGATCGATCGCCGGCAAAGGAAACTGCGACCTGTTTATCACATCATCCAAAAATTCTACACTATCATAGACCACCTGCTGCAATTTATCCCAGTTGAAATCATTATCTTCCCATAAAAGTGCCAGATTGATCGAGCCCAGATTGCAGGCTTCATTTGGCAGCAACGGCTGCTCACCGCAGGGATTAGTAGATTCCATAGCCCCCACGTGAGGAGTCGGATTATAGTCATTAATGCGGTCAATGAACACAATTCCCGGTTCACCATTCTTATGTGCCATCTCCACGATAAGATTAAATACTTCTGTAGCTTTTATTTTCTGCGTGATCTCGCCAGAATGGGGAGAAACAAGAGGATATTCCTGATCATCGTGCACAGCCTGCATAAATTCTTCCGTTATGCCCACAGAAATATTGAAATTCGTCAGATTATTGATATCTTCTTTACAGGTAATAAATTCCAGAATATCAGGATGGTCCACATTCAAAATTGCCATATTAGCACCCCTGCGGGTACCGCCTTGCTTCACAGCATCTGTGGCAGCATTAAATACACTCAAAAAACTTATCGGACCGGAAGAAATCCCATTTGTAGATCTCACCCGGGCATTTTGCTCACGCAGACGACTGAAACTAAAGCCAGTCCCGCCTCCTGATTTATGGATCAAGGCTGCATTTTTTACACTCTCGAAAATGCCCTCAATACTATCCTCAACAGGTAAAACAAAACAGGCACTTAGCTGCTGCAAGTCATTACCAGCATTCATTAAAGTGGGAGAATTTGGCAGAAAATAACCAGAGTCCAGCAGGTTGATATACTGCTGAGTTTTCTCTTTATCACCACCGGCTATATTGGAAGCAACGCGTAAAACCATATCCTGCCAGTTTTCAATACATTCCCCATTTTCATTCTTTTGGAAATATCTCCTCTCCAATACTTTAAGTGCATTTTCGCTAATATTCATAAGTGCCAGCCAGCCTTTTAATTTTATCTTAAAATCGCTAAGGAAATGTTTAATTTACCCTCCATTATCTAAGCGATTTCAGGTTAAATTCTGCCAGCCAGCTCAGGTGTCAAACCAATTTTTTTCACCTTTTCCGAGTCAATGGTGGCAATTCAGCAGATATCACGCTCAATATAACCAATATTTCATAATTTTCCATGTAATACGCCCGTATCTTCATCTATTTTGACAGAATTATAAACTGAACAACAAAGCACGTACTGACATTTTTATGTTAGATTGTGCTAAGTTGTTCTGGTTTAAGGGCTGCTTATGATTGTTAAATAGTTTATTATCAGGTAGATATATTATGAAAGTACAGCATAATCTATGCAAAATATGGATTGGGTTTTGATTTTAGTGTTTTGAGCTTATAAATCATTATTATTATACTATAACATGTGTATTGATACATTGTGATTTTACCGGTTTTTAACATTTTTGGCAGAAAACTGATTATCATAGGCTAAAAATGTGAAATTTTCTATTCAGTAATCGCTTGATAGGGGTCGTTATTTGCGCCTCACTTGTGGGTACACCAGCGATGCACATCTAACTTAGTTGCGGATGATCTTTCTGGCAAGGGGAAAAATTCTTGACCGGAAATAGAATTTACTTAGTATCGGATTTAAATAGATTTCAGGAGTATTGATTGAAAAAGATAGCCCGGAAGATTTTACTTTTTTTAATATTTACCCTTTTAATAACAAGTCTGTATGGTGAAGAGAAAGTCATATTAAAGGTATTTTCACTTCCTGACCCGAAAGCTACTGATGCATTTAACCGGGCAGATATGGAAGTGATCAGGGCATTTAAGAAGAAATATCCCGGGATAGAACTGCGTTCATTTTCGGGAATCCAGATTGAGAATATGGAACTGGATGCCGGACCGTTGATGGCGATTGCCGGGGGAGTATCTCCTGATGTGATCTACGTAAATTTCCGTCAGTCAGATACTTACATAGAGAATGATTTTCTATATCCCATGGATGAATTTCTGGATCGCCAAACTGAGCAGGAAATAGATTACCGCATAGAAAAACCAGTGATGCCCGTGATCAAGCGGAAAAAAGTGGGAGAATCTCAGGAGCATGTGTGGTGTCTTCCCTATGAAACTTTGGTGCGGGTGCTGATGTATCGCAAAGACCTTTTTCACAAGGCAGGCATTGATCCTGAGCAGCCACCGAGGGACTGGGATGAACTGCTTGATTATGCACGCAGATTGACTATTCCTTCGGAGGGTGTATATGGTTTATTCCTTGCCTCGGGACCAGAAATGGCTTATGACTGGATAACCTATCTGTGGTCAGCCGGTGGTAATGCTGTTTTGCAGGATCCTTATACTGAAGAGTGGTATGCAGCTTTTAATAGTGAAGCTGGGGTGGATGCCATGGAATTTTATCTGGATCTTATCACTACTCCCTGGATAGATGCTGAGGGTAACAAGCAGGAAGGCTTTGTAATCCGTGAAGGAGACTGGGGCAGGATGTGGGATGAAGGCAAGATCGGGATGCGGATGATGTATATGGATCAGCGCAACCTGGGAGGACAGATAGATCCTAATCTTTATGGCGCTGCACCTCCACCCTATGGACCCACCGGAGAGCGCGGATCAGAGATAAATTCGCGTATGATGGGGATTTTTTCTCAAGCTGGAGAAACCAATAATGCCGGACTGGGTGATCGTGATCCGCAAAAGGTGAAGGAAGCAGCCTGGAACTATATCTGGTTTTATGATTCCGAGGAAGCACGTCAGATCAGAATGAAAGTGATGATAGAAGCCGGTTATGGTAAGATGCAGAATCCTATCTATCTTCAGCGTTACGGCTATGACGAATACCTGAAGTATGTGCCGCCTGGCTGGCTGGAAACCTTTGAAGAAGCAGTTGCCAGCGGAAATCCTGAACCTTATGGGCATAATTGCCAGAAGATATATTATTTTATGACCTATCCCATTGAAACCTGTATCTCTATGGAACGGGAAGGTGAACTGGGCGAAACCGAAGCCGAAAAACGTGAAAAAATAAGAAGTATTCTTGATGGTGGTGTGCAGCGGACTAATGAGAAGATGATCGGCAAAGTTAGCGAGGCTGAACGCAAAAAGCGTAATAGTATCGCATTTCTGGTAGCAATTTTCATCTTTCTGATTTTTGCTGTTTCACTGATCAAGGTCTGGAAAATTTTCACACCCAAAACTATAGTTCAAAATAAATCTAATCTGAAGAAAAAGAGTTATTTCTGGGCATGGATGATGATAGTGCCTGCCTTGGGATCAATTATATTATGGAAATATGTGCCTATGCTGATGGGCTCAGTGATGGCATTTCAGGATTATCAGATCGTGGGAGACAGTCAGTTCATCGGTTTGCAGAATTTTGCGGATGTGCTGTTTGATCCCGTGTGGTGGTCATCTATTGGAAAAACACTGTATTACATGGCATTATCACTCTCTCTGGGATTCTTCCCTCCTATTATTCTGGCTATTCTACTGCAGGAAGTATCGCATGGAAAACTGGTATATCGCGTTATTTATTACCTGCCGGCAGTTATCAGCGGAGTGATCGTGATCTATCTTTGGAAACTGCTCTACGATCCGTCTGATGCCGGTGGACTTAATCAGATACTGATGGCACTGGGCATGGAAAAAAGCCGTTGGATACGTGATGAGAACCTGGCGATGCTCTGCTGCATATTACCCACGGTGTGGGCAGGTGTGGGACCTGGTTGCCTGATATATCTGGCAGCACTTAAGGGGATCCCGGATGAAAATTATGAAGCTGCCGATATTGACGGAGCAAATTTCTTTCATAAGATACGCTACATCGTGGTCCCTAATCTGAAAGCTTTGATCATTATCCAGTTCATTGCTGCTTTCATAGCTTCCAGTCAGCAAAGCGGATTTATCCTGGTAATGACCTTTGGAGGACCTAATGAAGCTACGCGGGTGGCAAATCTGCTGATCTTTGAAAAGGCATACCTCTTTCTCCAATTTGGCATTGCCACCACAATGGCATGGATGCTGGGTATGATGATGATGGGCTTTACGGTGATCCAACTGCGCCGGCTTAATAAAATGGAATTTAAGACAGCATCGGCTGACTAAAAGGATATATGATATGCCAATTATAGGAAAAGTGGGACGCAAGACATTAAAAGTAAGAGCTTTGAGCCTGATAATACATATCGTGCTGCTGCTGGGAGCTGTCACTATGATCTATCCTTTTATGGTAATGATCTCTGCTTCATTCAAAAGCAACGTTGATGCTCAGACCTTTTCGGTTTATCCGCAGTTCTTTTTTGATGATGAGATGCTGTATCGCAAATATATTGAAGCCAGAATGAATGAACTGGGTGACAGGATGGCGGAACAATATAAAAATCGTGCTCTCAGTTTTACACTGCTTGATCCTCCGGCTAAACTGATACCGCAGATGCATGATGACTGGTTTGAATTTCTGAATGAAAATCATCAGAAGCATGATATTTTTGATTATTACATCTCGGAGCAGTATGGTAGGGGAATATATCCACGCAATGAACGGAAATTCCGTAATTATATGAAGAAGAAAACCGGAGGAAGTCTTGACCGCATGAATGAGCTCTATGAAACTTCTACGCTCAATTGGGATGAGGTAAGACTGGAAGAAACTGGAATAACTGGCAGAAATTTTAATGGTGATTATACTGGTTTTCTGACTGAATATAGTGATTTCAGGCATGATCTGCCGCTTTGGCAAAGGGTATATGTAAGTCTGGATGGTAATTTCATTAATTCTGAATTACGTCCTCTTTTCAAGAGTGAGATCCGGCTGATGAATGACAGTTTACATACAAAATTTACGAACTGGGAAGAGATCAAGCTGGCTGAAACCATGCCAGATGATGCTTTACAGCCATTTTGGGTTAATTATGTGAAGCAGCGTCTTAATATCCACCACATTCAATTATTGCCAGAAGCTTTGAGTGCCTGGCAGGAATACGTTCAAGAAAAATATGATGATATCAGTCTGCTGAATAAAACCTGGAAAACACATTATCCCCAGTTCAATTCTATCACGATTCCAGCAGAATTACCACGCAGCGGGGCTTTACCGGTTGATTATACCTTTTTCATTGAAAATATTGCCCAGCCGCAATGGCTGAAAGTCACTTCAGTTGAGCTCGATTACCGCAGATGGCTGGCAAAAAAATATGGCAATATAGATGATTTGAATCCTGCCTTTGAGCGGGGATATAATGAATTTAAGGAAGTTGAGCTGCCCTTGACCAATCCGAAATTCAATCTGGCTAAGGAATTTGACTGGAGCTGGTTTGTGCGCCAGGAAGCTGATCCGCGGTCTATCAGACTGAAGCCCTTGAGTCAGCAGCAGTTCTTAACTTTTATGAGAGAACTGCATCCCGGCAAAGACGGTCCGCTTGATCTGGCAAGCTTTAATGCTGAATATAATACAGATTACGAGCAGGAAATATTCATCTATCCACCGCGAATGATGCCTGAAAACGCTAATTATCAGAGAGATTGGCTTAATTTTGTGCGTAATTATACTTCCAACCGTTTTCTGGAATTAACCGCTGATGAAGATGGCAGATGGCTCAGCTATCTTACCTATAAATATGGGCATGTGAAGCTTTTGAACCAGGCATGGCATTTGAGCTGGCGGGATTTCAGTGAAATTCCGATTGATCATTACCAGATAGATTATTCTATTTTTAAAGAAAACAAAACGAGTATCTTCTGGGAATTCACCATACGTAATTATGTGATGGTGCTGGATGAGATGCTTTATAATGGTAGAGCCATGCTGAATACTATCATCTATTGCCTGCTGGCGATCGTCTCTGCCCTGATTGTAAATCCTCTGGCTGCCTATGCCATGAGCAGATATAAACTGCCTGCTACATATAAGATCATCCTTGTATTAATGCTTACTATGGCATTCCCGGCAATGGTGATGGGAATTCCCAACTTCCTTATCATGAAAAAACTCGGGATGCTGAACACCTTCTGGGCGCTTATCCTGCCCGGACTGGCGGACGGATATTTCATATTCCTGCTCAAAGGTTTCTTCGACTCACTACCAAAAGAACTTTTCGAATCTGCCACCTTAGATGGAGCCAGCGAATGGACAATTTTCTGGCGCATTGCCATGAGCCTCTCCAAACCCATTATGGCTGTGATAGCACTGAGTGCTTTTAATGCTGCCTACCGTAATTTCATGTTCGCATTTATTGTCTGCCAGGATAAATCCATGTGGACAATGATGGTGAATATCTATCAGATGATGCAACGCACAAGTGCCGGGGTGGGTTTTGCTGCCCTGGTTGTAGCATCCATTCCGACCTTTGTCGTATTCGTATTCTTCCAAAATATCATCATCAGAGGGATAGTGGTTCCTACTGAGAAATAGACTTATGTTGAAGAGGCTTGTGGACATGGTTAACTCAGTAAACAGTGTTAACCATGTTTAAAGATATATGTATTATAATATTTTCCCATTCTCATTAACACCCGATTTTAATCGGGTGAAAAAAGTTAGTAAGCAAGTTAGTGGCTTCAGCCACTTCTGAATAATACATGAATAATGAAATATTATCAAATTAGATAAAAGTCACTGAAGTGACTACACTCCGTTACTACAACTTTGCCACCAACTGAAGTTGGTGGTTAATGAGAGTATTAAATGTTAATTTTGCAATGTAAAAACAGCAACAATTCCAGGGAACCCAGAAAATATAAAAAAGATTTGACAAGAAAACCGCGTTTTAGTTATTTACACCCCGAGTGTAATAGATGTGGTTTAAATTGTTAAATTTTTTAGGAGGATTGTGATGACTAAGAATTTCACCCAGACCTGGAACGAGAGACGAACCAGATATACTGATGTTGGAAGACATCAGATTTCATAGCACTAAGATTTTAGCAACTATGAAAGTGAACCGAAAAGAGCGCGAATATCAGTTACGCAGAGAGCTGATAATTGATGTATCAGAGCAGCTTTTCTATGAGCGGGGATATGAGAATGTTACACTCGGTGATATTGCCCGAGCAGCGGATTATACCAAAAAGACCCTTTATTCATACATCACTGGCAAGGGCGAATTATATTTAGAGGTTTATTGCCGTGGATTAGAAAAGCGACGCATATTCATAGAAGAAGCGATGGATAGTGCAGAAACCGGATTAGATAAGATCAAGGCACTGGGAACAGCATACTTTGAGTTTTTTGAAGAGAATCCTCAAATGCTGCTTCTGGTGCAATATTTTGATTATCGTGGTATTGAATATGACAAGGTAGAGGAAGAAGTAGTCAATAAATTTATCAATATCAATAAAGAAGCAAATATCAAACATCTTTCAGCTTTTACGCAGGGCATTGAGGATGGCAGCATCAATCCTGATGTCCAGCCGGAGATAGTTTACAGTCAATTTATCCATTGCCTGCGAGCGATAACTCATAATTCCATCTGGAACAATGTGGAACATAAAATAGAAGTAGAGAAAAAGAAATTTGCTCATGAATATTTTCATTATTTTCTAAATTTTTATCTCCG
>Ga0307991_1000563_pt1 | contig 26744 bp, 31 predicted proteins | sample EllFjometagen131_FD_203146 | JGI IMG/M metagenome (GOLD analysis project Ga0307991, IMG submission 203146) | Marine microbial communities from Ellis Fjord, Antarctic Ocean - #131 | ecosystem: Environmental > Aquatic > Marine > Unclassified | place: Southern Ocean | collected 2014-10-08 | reverse complement strand
TAACAGATGAGTGCTTCGAAAGAATTGGACTTACTATACGACCATTAGCACATAAGTGGAAGCTTAGTAAAACTGTTCTTACCATAGAAGTTGATTCAACCCAGCATATTATAAAAGTAGGAGACAGACTTTATCTTTCCAATGAAAAGGGAATGGATCGAGTTGTTACTATCACTCTGGAAAAAGGAATTTATCTGAATGAACAAGGACGAGGATTGAAATTTACAACCGATCTCCCAATCTATATTGACGCCTTTCAGAAAGATGATTTTAACTCAGAAAACAAGGCATTGCAGCTTTTTCAGCAATTTAAAGAAATTCCAGCTATTGAAGAAAGTTTTAAGAGCTTCATAAAGCAGAAACAGATAATTACTGGTACTCAAGAACATAAAGTTTCACTCCCTTATGAAGGAAATATCTTTGTGAAACCTGGTGATGAAGTAACAAGTGATACAATTATTGGTGAAAATCTATTTGATCCACCTAGAGTCTACGTGATCTCACTATTTGATAAAATTTATCTTCACTTGGATAGCACCAATATTGAGAAGTCTCTTCGAATTAAAGAAGGTGATGAAGTTAAATTTGGTCAACGTATTGTTGAGATCGGCGACAGATCTTTAATCCAGGAACTTCAATTCCAACATTTCTATTTTGATTCACCTGTACGAGGAAAAGTAGAAAAAATAAATTTAGATTCAGGTACTATTATTATGCGCGAGATCCAGGATTACTCTACCAAACCCAGGAAAATCAATATTGCTAAAAGGCTTAATGTCCTGCCAAAACAGATCAAAGCTTATATGAAAAAGGGTGAGGGTGATTTTGTTTATGCAGGTGATACTTTAGCTTCCAGGATCTTTGATAAAAACACAGCTTTGCCTTCAATCGTCTCTTCACCAACAACTGGAACTATCAAAGATGTGAATTTGCAAACAGGTATAGTCACTGTACGATATGACAAAGAACCGTATCAATTGAAAGCTGGAATTACCGGTAAAATTGAAAGGGTAGAGGAGAAAACTTCCGCAATAATTTCATATGATGGTTTAACTCTGAATGGAATTATTGGATTTGGAACAGAGGCAAATGGGAAACTGAAATACATCGAGAACATTTCTGAAATTGAAAATTGCAGCAATGACGATATCCTGGTTTTCACACAAAAAATTGATAATGAAATTCTAAACATGGCAATTAATCAAAAGATCAAGGGCATCATTGCACCATCCATTGATAGTGTTGATCTAGTAAAATTCCTTGGTAAGGAAATTGGAGTTGCTCTTACAGGGAACGAGGATATTCCATTCCCTCTTATTATTACCGAAGGATTCGGGAATTTTGAAATGAATAGTGATTATCTTAAGACTTTTATAGAAAATATTGGTAATAATATCTACATTAATGGTCATACTCAGATTAGAGCAGGAGTAACTAGACCAAAAATAATTATATATTAATGACATAAAAATCTTGACCTAAAATAACTTAACTCAATATTTTAATTAAATATGAATAGGAGGGAATTATGTATGATAACATGTATGCTTCGGAAATGAATTCGGGACCCGGAATAGTTTTCTGGATCTTTTATTACGCATTAATTATTTTCATGATAGTCGTTATGTGGAAGATTTTTGTTAAGGCTGGTAAACCAGGTTGGGGATGCATTATTCCAATCTATAGCATAATTCTAGTGTTGGAAATTACAGATAGACCAATTTGGTGGATTATATTATGGTTCTTTTTCTCTCCAATTATGTATATCATTTTTTGTCTCGACATAGCTAAAGCTTTTAGGAAAGGAACAGGTTTTGGAATTGGGTTAATACTTCTTCCTTTTATCTTTTTCCCGATCCTCGCTTTTGACAGTTCAGAATATCAGGAGACAGTTCATATTGAAAATCAGCCACTATAAAATTTAATCTTTAAAGTATATAGAAAAGCCTTTTGATCATAATTCAAAAGGCTTTTTCTTTACTCTTTTGTTAAGAACTATCCGAGCTTAAATCCTCATCATTTTCTTCCTCGAAATTCTTACGAATAAATTCCGGTTGCTGATGATGTATTTTCTTGTGTTGTTCTTTGTAAACTTTGTAGTTTGAGCTGAACAAGATCTTAAATAGTAGCAAGATCATAATTCCCTGCCAATATGTAATTGGATTTGAGTTAAAGATCGGTGTGATCGTTGCGTTCCATAACAACTGCACAACCCATCCTACCAGAAATGCTATTCCAATTCCCAAAAGGATGAACAGCGGAATAAATTTTTTGTGTTTATCTTTCATATTTCCTCCATTATTTCTAATTTAAAAGGATTCTGCAGAATGAAAAAATGCTGTCTTTCTGCCTGCCAAGCCAAAGTTGTACAAAGGCTGGAGGAATTCTTCGTAGAATTCTCTCACAAAAAATCTCATTATTAACAAAGATCCTTCCAAAGAACAACATGCAAGATTCGTCAGGATGACAAAAAACACTCTATCATGCAGAACTCATTTTAATTTAATTAAATTTCTAAAACCGGACTGATCCTGATCTTCTGTCCTGAGAGAAGATCTCTTAATAATAATAGAGACCCAACAAATGGCAACCAACTTAGATAGTTGGTAAATTCATTTCCTGATTCCTCTTCATTTTTTATATTTTCAGCAGCATAAAGCAAGATTTCTATTCCCAGATCGTCCGGTGCTTTGTGCATACCTTTTTTCAGTATTTGATCCTTAAACATTATTCACCTCCCTAGGTTGAAGCTGATCATTCTGTAAAAACTTTCTTAAATAATTTAGAGCATAACGATAACGTGAAGCAATAGTATCTTTGCTAATTTCTTTTATTTTCCCAATCTCTTCAAAAGTCATTTTGCCAAAGATGTGCAGATGCAGAACATCATATAAAAGCGGTTTTTCTTTTGCCAGATACGATAATGATTCTTTAAAAGTCTCTTCACTAATAAGTTCATCTTCTTCCGTTTCAATATCAGGAATATCAAACTCATCACTGAGAGAAATTACTTTTGCTTTGCGGCTGGTATTGCGGACCAAATTCATAGCGATTTGAAATAAATATGCTTTAGGATTGGTGATCTCTTTCTGAGCAACAGTATCAATGAATTTAATAAATGTTTCTTGAAAGATATCTCTTGCATCTTCCCTGCTTCTATTGTGCAAAAAAGTATAGAGTGGATCCTTGTACTTCCCATAAAATATCTGGAAAGCATCCATATTACCACCTCTATATGCTACAATCAATTCTGCATCACTCCTCTTCCTCTCACCTACTATGACACCTAAATCCTCAAATGTGTTTAAAATATTTTTCTTAAAAAATAGTGATGATTGAATACTAATTATTACTAAACTTTTGAGCTATTCTCTTTACAAGATCATAAACTAGTTCAAATTTGAATAGCTCAAAGTCCTTATCTCTGAGAACTGGTTTTAGTTCTGTTTCGATCTGATCTTGTAATTGCTTTTTTCTTAACTTATTAATTGAGATAGAATCATTGCCCGGTATACTCAGTTTCTCTTTAACCAATGCTATAAAACGGTTACTATCAAAATCGACATTAAGATTAAGCATTGCATAAAATATATCAAAATAATCTCTTATTGCAGGTTCTCTGCGAGTAAGTGCAGCTCGGAACTTTTCTGCAAATAATTCTTCGAGAGATAAACATTGCGTTTTAAAATTTGAAATAACCTTTCTCTCACTGAATGGATCAATCAACAAAGTAGAAGTTTCCTGCCAGATTGCATCTATTAAAAGCTCTTCTCGCATTCCAATCTCGATCTTGATCGTTCCGGGCTTATTATTTATAATCGAATCATACAATATACTACCAATGTATTGTTTGCTTAAATTATGTCCTGCAAGGTCACTATCAACACTAAAACATTCATACTCTTTACTTAGATTTTGAAAGCACCGTTTGATTGGACTAATAAGCTGTCTCCTTACATTTTTAGATACATCAAGTCCAACTGGAATTACAAAATCCAGATCCTCACTCATCCGATAGAAATCTACATAAACTTTACTTAAGCAGGTCCCCCCTTTGAACACAAGATTTGTTTTCGTGTCCTGATAAAGATAGTTCAAAATAAGAGAACAGTAATAATCCTTCTCGATCAGACTCGAAAGAAATCCAGATCTTTGAGCCATTGAAATTACTGCTTCTCTAAAATAGATCGGATCTTCATGAATTTTAAAATTCGTTCTATTAAATCTTTCCATTAATTATCAATCCCCATTTTTTATTTACACTACCTTTTAAATCAGTATTCGGAATCAGTGGTATTATTGATAGACTTCCTGCAATCTTCTTTTGTAATCTATTTATAGAATTTCTTTCTGCATTGGATAGCTCTAAGCAATAACCTAATCGGGCAATCACAGATTTATTCCCATATCTAATTGCATTACTGGCTAGTTTTGCGGTAATATCCGGATCTTTTTCGATCTCATTTCTTATCCAATTGAAAACTTTTGGTATTGTATTATATCTGTTCCAATCATAAATACAATCTATTAGAAGTCTGGCTTTAGAAGCATATGGAATTTTAAGTCCTTTATTGGTTACGATAAATTCTGCACCTTTTAACCTTTTAGTAGAAGTTTTCATAAATACAAAAAAACTTCCTCCAATAATCTTATCACCTGATATTTTGCTGTTATAGACATAAATTCTATTCGGTATCTGAGTAGTAAAACCATAATAATAGATAGCTGTTTGACCACTAATAAGATATTTTGAGTCTATATATTGCATAAACTCCGATAAGATTTTATAATCTGATAGTGTTGAGTATGCTCCTGACGGAAGCCTCATAGATGTCAAATAGACACCTTTTGTTAATCGTATCAAAATGCCCTTCTCTGCAAGTTTACTTAATAGAGTATTTTCTCTTTGCTGAGTTATTCCTAACACATCAACCATGTCACCAGATTCAATAATGTCTTTTTCTTTCAATTGAATATAGGATTGGAGTTTCAGTTCCAATCCTCCTAATTGATATTTTAACTTTTTTTTCATAAATATACGACCTCTAATATTATCTCATTTTTTATTAAATCCCTTAATCACTTGGTATTTAATCTTTTACAGTAGTCATATTGAATATCTTCTATTTACTGTCAAATTATTTTTTATCACATGATCATATCAAAAAGAAAAATCCATAATTATTCAATCTCAACAATATTCTTAACCACTGAATCCTGAAAATTTAAAAAGAATACAAAATTATTAGAAGTCAATTCATGAAAAAAGAAGAAAAAGAGATTACAGACAAAAAATATTATGTTGGATATTATTATCAAAACACAGGTTTGTTACCTGGGAATGAGTAAAGGTAATTTGCCATATGTATTACCAATCAATTTTGGATTTCATGACAACACGATTTATTTTCATTGTGCTCTCAAAGGTGAGAAAATAGAAATCTTAAAAGACAATCCAAATGTCTGCATTGTTTTTAATAGAGACAATAAGTTGGTCAATGACATTGCCCAAGATGATTGGACAATGTACTATAAGAGTGTGATAACTTATGGGAAAGCAGAATTCATTTTGGATATTGCAGAGAAACAAAATGCAATTAATATCATGTTCCATCATTATGGGGGCAAAAATTATCCTCTACCAAAACCGATTTTGGAAAAAAATGTTCATTAAATTAAAAATTGAAAAAATGACAGGCAAACAAAATATCCCAAAAGATTAATCTATATACCGATGACTCAAATATTCACTAATATCGCTTCATAGACAAAAAATTATATATCGTAAAATATCTTGCCTAAAAAAATGAGATTCAAACTTTTGTTCAAAATTAATTTTGGAAATCACTAAAATGAAAAAAATAATAATCATATTATTTATTGTTGTGTTAATACTTGCCTGTGAAAAAAAACAGGTCTCAACAAATTTTGCTGAAGTTTCATTTACAGTGGACAAATCTCTATTATCAGAAGAGTATCATTGTACTAACGCTGGCATAAGTTTTTATCCACCAATAAATTGGGATCAGATCAGTCTTCAACTACTTAATTCGATTAAAGAAAATTTATCTGTTTCCATTGATACGACTGGTGTCGTTATTATCCCGCTTAATGTGTTTATGGATATGGAAAGTTCCTTCACATGTTTTCTTTCAACCATTGAAAGTACATTTATGGCAGATGAAACAATTAACAATTACATTGCTGAGCTTAAAATGAGTAATTATGATCTTAAATTTAATGCAGGATTGTTTTCTTATAATGGTTTTGATTTTCATCAACTCATCTTCACAAAAGATGAACTTATTACAATCAAACTGATCGCAGCAAATAGTGAGCAGAAAATTTTTATGATCGATTATATCTTACCCGTTAGATTTTATGAAAAAGAGTTAAGGTCAATTGAGTCATCAATTGGGACAATTAAAAAAATATAAATAAGATAGTTTTGCAAAGCAAAATCAAATAATAAAAGGAGGAAAAGTTAATGAGAAAAATCGTATTATTAATCACACTTATTGCAGTTATCGCTCTGGTTGGATGTTCAGCTAATATCCATCAGGTTGGTAATGGTGCTCAGGGCAATCAAGTTGTAGAAGCTCGTCAGTGGTATATTTTATTTGGGCTTGCCCCACTTAACGAAGTAGATACAAACCAGATGGCTGATGAAGCTGTAGATTATGAGATCAAAACTGAAACTAGTGTTATGGATTTCATTTTTAATATGTTCACAAGTTATGTAACAGTTACATCTAGAACTGTTACTGTTACAAAATAGCTTAAATGTAAGTTTTATTTATAGGCTCTTCTTTTAATAGGAGAGTCTATTTTTTGTATCATGAAACATTCCGGTGCCAGCATAATTTTTATAAACGATCGCAAACAATTACTCTTATTATTACGAGATGACAAACCTAGCTTGCCATATCGTAATATGTGGGATGCTCCTGATGGACATGTAGAAACAGATGAAACTCCTGAAGATTGTATAGTACGCGAAATGAAAGAGGAAATGAATTTAGAACTTAATGATTTTAAAATGTTTTGCCAAAAAGAATTCGATGACAGAATTGAATATACATTTTGGAAAGAAGTAAATTTAGATATTGATGAAATAGAGCTAATGGAAGGACAATAATTAAAATGGTTCACACGCCAGGAAGCAGCTGCAACAGAGCTTGCGTATGGATTTAATGAGATAGTAGAAAAATTTTATCAAATCATTCTAAATTAATAGTAAAATACAAAAGCCCGATCTAAGACCGGGCTTTTCTCTTGTTGATAAGTTGAACTTATCAACTTGTGTTGCATTAGCAAGTTCAACTTGCTAACGAGAAACTTATTTAAAACAATTTATAACTAAGTCCTAAACCAAGAGTCTCTTTGAATTGGATTTCATCAATAACCATCTCATTATATAGAAGCTGAACATAAAGTTTCAAATTGATCAAGCTAGTTAAACTAATATCAACATTGTGTTGCCAGTTCATACGAACAGTTTCCCAGTTTTCGTTGTAAGCTGGATTAGTTTCATCATCTGAAAGTGAATAGAATAATGGTTTATAGAGATTCAAATTTGTGGAATATTTGATCATATTTTCAGCAAAAGGCTTTCTATATATAGCAACAAATTCCACACCGCCATCATTGGTATTCACATCAAGATTACTGTTAATATATTGTTTGAAAGCACCGCCTAAACGTGTACTTAGTTCTTGAGTATCATCTTTAACAAAGACTTTAATTATACCAAATGCTTCTGTTAGATTATTCGGATTTAACAATTTTGTCTCTTCACCACTGATATCCAAAAACTGTGTCTCATCTCTGAAACTGGCAAAAGGATCTACAAAAGCACCAAGTGTAAAACGGAACATTGATTCGAAATCGATGAGGTCAGTTGATTTTTCTGGTTTTGCCCAGTATTTACTTTCCATTTCATCAACCATCTGATTGTGTGTTTGACCAAAAGCAAGTTTAAGTGTGTTTTTGTTATGCACTTTTGCTATTAACTGTTTTTCCGCTAAGAAATTCGCATTGAATACCCAGGAAATCGAACCTCTTTCTCCACCTGCCCAATTATCGCTGTAAGCGTTTTGGTTCATCGTAATAGAAATATCTGCTGCTGTATTCCAATCTTCAGCAAATAATCCTGCTGTTGCTACAATTACGATCAATATTAAAATTAATTTTTTCATTTTCTTCTCCAATTATGTTTTTGTAGTAGTTAAAAAACAAACCTCAATGATAATGCTCCACCATCACCCCAGAATTCAGTATTTCCACTTAAATTAAAGGCAGGTTTCCAGTCCAAGCCAATATTGAAAGGAAGTTCTTCAAAGTTATATTCAATACCAATAATTCCATCAATACCTACAACAGTATAGTCTTTATCGTCATCTGCCCAACCAACATCCTTTCCACTCCAAAAACCGATGTGAGCACCTAAACCATAGTACCAGTTTAAACGTGATACATCAAAAGCTGCAGCATTATGAATTTCATATAATCCGGTAATGTTGAGACCACCCCATCTTGATGCAAGAAGACCTTCAATTGCAGTTTTTTCACCGATGAAGTGTTTAACTGTTAGACCGTTAGATAATCCACCTCTTACACCGATACCTGTTCCGTAATCCATTCCAAATAATCCTGTTGCTGCTGCAATTACGATTAATACTAAAATAGTCTTTTTCATTTTTTTTATCTCCTTATTCTTTTATCATATGAACATCCATTTGTGGATATGGAATATTTATATTTTCTTTATCAAATTCTTCTTTTGCACTCTCGGTCAGATCAAAATAGACCGTCCAATAATCTGCTGTTTTTGTCCAAGCGCGAACTTTAAAATCAATCGAACTATCGCCTAAGTTAGCTAATCTAACAAAAGGTTCGGGATCTTTCAAGACCAAGTCATGCTTTGATATTATACCGTTCAAAATATCTTTAACTTTTTTGATGTCTGTTTCATATCCTACTCCAAATACCAAATCCACTCTACGGGTCTTTTCTGCTGTATAGTTAGTTATTGTCCCATTCATGATCTGCGAATTGGGTACAATAATCTTTTTATTATCGACCGTATTGATATCAGTTGTAAATACACTGATCTTACTGATACTGCCGGAAACTCCACCTGCTTCAACATAATCACCCATTTTAAATGGTCTGAACAGAATTATTAGAAATCCTGATGCAAAATTTGAGAGTGAACCCTGCAGAGCTAAACCAATTGCCAATCCGGCTGCACCAATAATTGCCATAAAAGAAGTAGTTTGTATACCAACCTGAGAAAGAGCTGCCAGAATTACAAATATCAATAATGCGCTATAGGTAAGAGATGAAGTAAAGGATGAAATTGTTTTATCTACTTCTTTTTTATCCATTACTTTTACAATCAATTTACGAATAATTTTCGCTACTATGCGCCCAATAATTAAAATAGCAACAGCTGCAATTATTTTTATGCCGAAAGTAGCTCCCCATTCAATTAACTTGTCTAACAATTGTTCCATATATCCTCCAATTTTTTAGTGTACTCCCTGCATGCAGGATGTACACATTTAATGTTAACTAACTTACAAAAACACTATTTTATTCTAAAGAATTCAATCCGACGATTCTTAGCTCTGCCTTCTCTTGTGCTATTAGATTCAATTGGATTCTCTGGACCATAACCATTTACAGCCAATCTGTCAGATTGAATACCTTGATTAATTAGATAATTTTTCACAGATTCAACTCTTTGCTTTGAAATCTTCAAGTTCGGTTTGAGTAAGAGCAGAAATTGAAATTGAAATAAATATTAGAACTATTGAGAATATTGTTTTTAGCATTAAATTACTCCTAATTATATTTTTGGATTAAATTTATATTTTCTTGAAAACTGTAAATATTTTTCGATTGACTTTGGACAAGAAGTTCTGCGTGTGCGGCGGAATCAGAAGGATTCCGGCATAAACAAACAACCCAAACCCTGAATCGGAAGATTCAAACCAAGAGCACCGCGAGACCAAACCGACGACACGCTTGTTAGCTGCCTTTTATTCATCTTAAATTTATAATATTTTTTGAACCATGTAAGAATACAATTCAGGATAATTCTTTATTATACCAATAAAAGTTTTATCACAATAATAACTAAATTCAGGTACTTCTATTTTTGTTTTTTCGATAAAGCATTTATTATAATTACCAGATTTATCATAAAGCGTGAGTTGAAAATAATTTTCTGAATAATCTTGAACATCATTGCAATTAGCGTTTTCAATTGTAATTAAATTGCCTACATTGTTTTTAGCATTAATTTCTAAAAAATTACAATTTTGTATTAGTTGTTTCGGTTCTAGATCAAAGTTAAAATTATTTAGTTTATCAACCTTTTTAAATAAATCATCAAATTTAATTCGGCTCTCATCTCCAGAAACATATTTTTCGATAACTTTTTTATCTTTGGGACAATAAAGGATTGATTTTTCATATAATTCCGAATGTTTACACCACAATAAAACGTTAATGAGAAAAGGTTTATTATAATGCTCAATTTCTATGAAATTACTATTTGATAATCCTTTAATTAAATAGTCGATTTTAGGTAGTCTGACTTCATAGATATTTTCTTTTTTTATAATAATCTTTAATCTATTAGAGTCATATACAATAATATTTCTGACACCATATAAAGTAATATAGCCCATTATATTTTCAGCAGTTATGCTTGAATCATTTAAAATGCTTATTTCGATTTTTTGTTTGTATTCATTTATATCATCAATATAAATAATTGTATTAGGTTGAGGTTTCTGTCTCTTATCAAATAGTGATTTGATAATTCCGTGTGGAGCTGGTTTTGCTTCACGTTCTATTCTGATATAATATCGACCTTCAGCATCAAGTTGATGTGGTGGATTATAACTTTGGTTTACTTCTATCACAAAATACTTTTTTACTTTACCATTGATTTCTTGAATTTTCAATTTTGTTGGAACAGGTGTTATTCTTGAGTAAATTTTCTTATACAACCAATCTTTATCATTAAATTGTGATGACGTTAATTCTCCTTTACATACCTTATAAATATTCTTCTTTATAGTTTTCTTTGTTTCTTCAGGTGCTCCAACAATAATTAAACCACCTTCAGTATTTAAAAAAGCACATATTTCTTTGCATAATTTAGAAATATCAACTTTGCCACTTTTAAATTCTAGCGTATTTGTTTCTTCTTGTTCATTCTTAAAAAAGTCGATTAGATCATTTTCATCTAGATCATAAATATCTTTTCCAAGAAGTAATTTACAAAACTCTGACATTGATCCTCCAAAATTTCTTACAAAGGCAGCTAACATATGTACGCCACGTCCATTTTTTTGTTGTACATAACTAATCTATAGTTACGGTTATTCTGTTGTACAATAACTCCCATATAAAAGTTATTGTACACTTAATTACTTTGTCAATTCTATGTCTAATTATCAATGAAGCAACTATTAGTAAAAATGAATAATCGAATTTATATGTCAAGAATATAAGTATTCAGGCATCCCCCGAAAATTTTTCAAAATTCTTGAATCCACAATTGCAGTGGTTTATTATGTTGTTTTTGAAATGTGACTTTCTGATAAAGGTTGCTTACTATTTTGCAGTTATTCCCCTTTGAATTTTAATATTTTCCTTTACATTAATATTAGTTTAACTTTTTTCTAAACTTGAAAATAGAGTATTATTATAGCTATTAAGGAGAGCAGGTGAGAAAGATTATCTTGATTATTTTTATTTTCTACATTACAGTTTTATGTAGTATCAGTATTTATGACATACAATACACAACAGATCCCGGACCAAACGGTACCCATCCTTCTCCTTATGAAGGTCAAATAGTCACAACAGGTGGCATTGTGTTTGCTACTGATTTTAATGGGAATAGATTCTTTATTACGCATGAAGGTAATGAGTGGGAAGGGATCTATGTTTATGATAATGAACAAGATGTCGCAGTAGGTGACAGCGTGATAATCGAAGCTGAAGTTTATGAATATTATGGTTTCACTGAGTTTAGCAACTTGATCTCCTGTGAAATAGTCTCTTCCGGAAATGCTATACCTGCAATTTTCCCAACTTATCTATCCCAGGTTGAACAAGAATCAAATGAAAGCGTAAAAGTATGGGTGCAGAATGTAGAAGTATCTCAAACGTATGATGAGTGGGGACAATGGAAAATATCTAATTCCAACAGTGAATGCATAATCAGTACCGGATTTATAAATATACAGGAAATGGACATCCCGCTTGTGGTTGGTTATCCCTTGTCGATCTCAGGATTTGTTACCTATTTCTGGGAAGAATTTCAACTTAATCCGGTCAATTTAAATTCTATATCTTCAGCAACTGAAGATTATATCATTTCTGTTCCTGAACAGTTGATCTTTTCTCAGCAAGAGATTGAAATCCCCATAAATATTACTTTGTTTAATCAGGGAGATGTGCAATCTTATCAATTTGAATTACAGTACAATTCTGATGTGGTAGAATATGTTGATTATGAAACAGAAGGAACGCTTTCGGTAAATGGAACAATTGAAGTTGAACTAGTAACACCCGGGAACATTTCTGTTTCCTATAATGGAAATTTTTCTTTTGAGAATATGGAAATTCTTCTCAAATTAAATTTCGGTGGTTTAGAAAGCGGTAGTGGAGAACTGGAATTTTCTGAATTTTTTATTGATGACAATTGTGTGGAATATTTTTCGATAGAAGAAATAATTCTGCTGCTTGAAATCATTCCTATCGGTGATACTCTTACTGTTATTCAAAGACCAATACACAATATACCACAGATCACAATTCCAAATGAAGAATTCACAATTGAGTGTCTGGCAGATGAGACAACAACTGGTTGGTTAGCAAAACTGATACATGCCAGTAAAGTGATCTCATTAAATATTTCAAACACCTTTTATGATCCTGATCTGGAAAGATGGAAGTTAACTGTTTCCGCTCCTGTTCCCGATATTTATGAACTCTATGATCTCGTGGTAAGTGCAGATGGAATTATTACAGATACAACCAGAAATGCAGTTCATCTTATTCAAGAAATAAAAACAGAATATTCTTTTATCCATATTACAGATTCCCATCTTCCAACACATATTTTTTATCCTGATCCCGTCTCTTTAACCGATTCCACAGAGGTAGAAGATTTGAGAGAAGTAATCAAAGATATCAATTTAATACATCCGGAATTTGTTCTATTTACTGGTGATATAGTAAATGAAGGTGAGATGGAAGATTTTGAGAATCGACGGGTTTATACTAAAGCTCAGAAACTGCTTGAAGAGTTGCAGGTTCCCATCTATTTAACTTCAGGGAATCACGATCTTGGTGGTTGGGACAGCTCTCCTCCTCCGCAAGGAACAGCACGACATAACTGGTGGGATTTCTTCGGTTGGAACTGGCTGCAAGATCCTCCCGCAACCGACCCTTATTATACCCAGAATTATAGTTTCGATTATGGACAAATTCATTTTATCGGTTTGGAAGCTTACCTGAATTATGACAGTTATATGTACAATATTTATGGTGATGAGAGTTTTACCGATCTTCAGATGCAGTGGCTTGATGATAATCTCAGCCAAGCATCAGGTAGCGAATCACAAGTTCTATTTTATCACTACGATTTTTCAGAACAGATTGATCTTGAAGAGCTGGAAGTTGAGATGGCACTTTATGGTCATATCCATTCCAATTTTGGGAATATAAATTCTGCTCCTTATAATCTTGCCACAGCTGCAACCTGTGATGGCAACCGGGCTTATAGAGTAATCCATGTGAATAATGATATTCTGGAACCCACAAATACAATTTACGCAGGCTGGGATGGAGAGGAAATTTACGCCAGTTTTACACCTGCGAATAATGGTTTTGCTGATAGTGTATTTTGCTATATTGAAAATTCGCAAAACCTGAATGTTACAGATGCACAACTGAAGTTCATTATGCCAGTTAATGCTGATGAGTATCTTGTCTATAATGGAATTTTAACTCAAATTGATGAGTCGGGTGAGTTTGCGGTTTGTTATGTTTCGCTTGATATTCCCGCAAATGGGAATACTTCCGTTTCAGTAGTAGCAGATTTTGATGCTTCTGCAGAAAATCAAATCGTTCCTCAAGATTTTCAATTAACCAATTATCCCAATCCTTTCAATCCTGAAACAACAATATCTTTTTTCGTAACACAAACACCATCGTTTGTGACCTTAGAAATTTATAATCTTAAAGGGCAAAAAGTGAAGGTTCTTTCCCCTAGCTTGTGTCATCCTGAGCTTGTCGAAGGACGAGGGGGAACAAATTATAGCGTAATTTGGGATGGAACTGATGATAACAGCATAGAAGTTTCATCTGGAATTTATTTTATTAGATTAATAAATGGAGATTTAGAAAGTTCAAAAAAAATAATGCTGCTAAAATAGATAAAATAGCGGAGGTTTAATGAAGATATTTAAAATAATAATTCTTATTTTGTCAGTTTTATTGGCAATTGGATATACTCTTACATTAATTAATGTTATAAAAGGGATTGACTTTACCCAGCAGTCATTGAAATTTTTTATTATCGGTTTTGGTATATTCCTGCCATTGTGGTTCGGATGGTTCAAACGCAATCATTTCTTCTCAACATTCGAACATGAACTCACTCATCTTTTAGTTGGATTGCTGTTTTTTAAGAGAATTACCAGGTTCCATGCAACTGACAATGAGGGAGGGCACATTGCTCTGCACGGCAGTAATTTTATAATTACTCTTGCACCATATTTTATACCTACTTTTGCACTGCTGCTGCTGCCTTTTTATTTGATAATTAATCCAGAATTCTATAAATATTTCTATGCATTACTGGGATTTTTTACATCATACCATGTATTTTCTACTCTGCAGGAATTTGGATTTCATCAGACCGATATTACCAAAACAGGAAAAGTGTTTTCATGCATCTTCTTAGTTTTTGCTAATATCGTGTGTTATGGATACCTTATTGCTTTTGTGATTGGTGGATTTAGTAATAGCTGGTCATTCATAAAAAATGGCTTTCTTGGATCATCTGATTGGATAATGTGGACAGTGAATTTTGTTAAAGAAATAATTTAAATTGAGGAATTGTTATGAAAAGATGCCCCTGGGGAACAGCAGATGAGCTTTACATTCGTTATCACGATGATGAATGGGGAGTACCTGTTTACGATGATAAGAAACAGTTTGAGTTTCTCGTATTAGAATCTGCTCAAGCCGGACTGAGCTGGCACACGATCTTGAAAAAAAGAGAAAATTATCGAGCAGCTTATGATGGATTTGATGTACAGAAAGTAGCTAAATATAATGAACACAAGATAGAAGAATTAATGCAGAACGCCGGAATTATTCGTAATCGTCGCAAAATCGAATCTTCGATCAACAATGCAAAATTATTCATTGATATCCAGAAAGAATTCGGTAGTTTCTGTAATTACCTTTGGGGATTTGTGGATGGCAAGCCGTTGCTAAATGAATGGACTGATATTTCGCAAATTCCTGCCAAAACTGAACTTTCCGATCGCGTTTGTAAAGACATGAAGAAACGCGGTTTCAAGTTTCTTGGCTCTATCATACTCTATTCACATTTGCAGGCAACAGGGCTTGTGAATGATCATTTGAAAAGCTGTTTCCGCTGGAAAGAGTGTCAAGAGGTCAAACCTTAAAATTTTACCAAATTTATTATCTAGAATTACTTCCATTTTCATTATTTTTCTTTAAACAAGATTTAATAAAGTTTTAATCTAAATTTACATAGCAGCTAATAATATTCCCTCAATCTTTTGAAACAAAAGAAAATATAAAAAATAAAACCAACCAGAAACAAAAAAAAGAAAAAAGTATTTGACAGTTTATTCGATAATATTTTATCGACATAAATATATTGATATAGATTTATCGAATTAAAAAATAGATAGGAGGGTGAAATGAAAAATCTTAAGTTTGACATTAATCAAGTAGTAGAAATTAGGACAGCTACATTAGATTATTTTGGAGTTGGTGCAATTCAAAAAATGTATGATATTGCAGCTTCATTAAGCCAAGATGGAATTAAAAAAGCATTAATCGTATCCAGTAAAAGCGCATATCTTCGAACTGGAGCTTGGGATGTGATTGAACCAGCGTTAAAAGAAAATGGAATTTCCTTTGTTCTTTATAATAAGGTAACTCCGAATCCAACCGATACATCCGCTGATGAGGCAACTGCTATGGGGCGAGAATTTGGAGCAGAGGTTGTGATCGGTATTGGTGGTGGAAGTCCAATCGATGTGGCCAAGAGTGCTGCCATTATGCTGGAATATCCAAACTATACAACTTCAGATTTATTTCAATTTAAGTTTACTCCAAATGTTGCCAAACCAATTATTGCTATAAATACAACACATGGAACAGGAACTGAAGTAAACCGCTTTGCAGTTGTTACTGTAACAGAGAAAGATTATAAACCAGCAATTGCTTACGACTGCATTTATCCAAAATTTGCAATTGATGATCCAGCTTTGATGGTTAAACTTCCAGCTCATCAGACATTATACGTTTCAATCGATGCTGTAAATCATGTAACAGAAGCTGCAACAACTCTGGTCGCTTCACCTTATTCTGTGATGATGGCAAAAGAAACAATTGAACTTGTGCATGAATATTTACCCAAAGCAATGGCCAATCCGGAAGATCTGGAAGCCAGGTACTATCTTACCTTTGCTTCAGCAATTGGCGGAATCTCTTTCGATAATGGATTGCTGCACTTCACGCATGCTTTAGAGCATCCGCTTTCTGCTATCAAGCCGGAGCTTGCTCATGGACTTGGGTTAGCGATGATTCTACCGGCAGTAATAAAAGCTATTTATGCTGCCAGACCAGAAGTTTTGGCAGAAATTTATTCACCCATCATTCCCAACCTGAAAGGTACAGCAGATGAAGCTGAAACTGTCGCAAAAGCTATTGAAAGTTGGTTGTTTGAACTTGGTGTTACACAAAAGCTGGAAGATGAAGGATTCAGCGAAACAGATATAGATAGATTAGTGGAACTTTCTTTTGAAACACCATCTCTTGATCTTCTCTTGAGTATGGCGCCAGTTGAGGCAAGCAGGGAAACGATCCGTGCTATTTACACTGAAAGCCTGAAGCCGATGGTTTAGATAGATTTACTATAAATAATGAATGTTGGCCTGGAGAATTTTAAGTTGACATATTAGCTCTGATAAAATCTCTATAGGTCATTAAATGTATCGTTTGGTACGGGAATGTAAGTTCCCGTACCAGCTTTAAAAACTAGATAGTGAGGCAATTATGAAATCGGTAAATGTATCCGACATTGTTTTAAGAAGATTACCAAAATACATCCATTTTCTGCGTAATTTGAAAAAGAATGGTCAAGTTTATACATCTGCAACCCAAATAGCAAATGCACTCTCCATTCATCATACGCAGGTTCGTAAGGATATTGCACTAACCGGTTTACGTGGAACACCAAAAGTAGGACACAAGGTTAATGATCTGCTAAATGCCTTACGGGATTTCTTGAATTGGAATAATGTGACCGATGCTTTTCTGGTTGGAGCTGGAAATGTGGGAAAAGCTTTACTGAACTATCCCGGATTTGAAAAAACCGGTGTCAAGATCGTTGCAGCCTTTGATGTGGATGCCGATCTTGTTGGTAAAGAGATAAATGGGATCATGGTGTTTTCCATGGATAAACTATCTAACCTGGCTTCCAGGCTTCATGCACATATCGGCATTCTTTGCACTCCGGCTGCCCAAGCTCAAGAGACAGCTGAAATGATGTGCAAAAATGATATTATCGGTATTTGGAATTTCACTCCGGTTACTCTGAGATTACCAGATAATATTATTGTGGAAAACGTAGATATGTATCCCAGTCTGGCAGTACTTTCACACAAAGTTGCCGACATTATTGCTAATGCCTTTGATTAGAATTATATAATTATAAACGAATGATTAGTTTTTTATTCAAGAGTGAGGTAACATGGATAATGAAAAATCACGTGCTGAAAAGATCATTGAGCATGATCCCAATGGCTTGATCGTAGTTGACCGCAATTTAAATATTGTTCAGTTTAATAAAGCTTTTTTACATATATTTGATATCGTAACAAACCGAAAAATAGTTGGGAAAAATGTGAATGAAATCCTGGGACAGGTATTTTTCCCATCAGCCGATATCACGAGTGAGCATTCTACCATAAAACCACATAAGAGAACCGGCAAGATCGTACAACTTATCACATTCAAGCTTCATGACGAAGATGATCTTTCTGCCTGCTTTTGCGTGGATACAACCTCTCATTTTCATGATAAACAAAAGTTAGTGAAATTAAAAAAAGAGACACTTGAAAAAGCACATGATGTGATCAACCGGCAGATGCGGGTTGCACAGGAAATTGCCAGTCTTCTGGGTGAAACTACAGCCGAATCCAAAACAACTTTATTGCGACTAATTGATGTTTTAAAAGAAGAAGATGAGATCAATGAATAGCCGGAGCAAATAAGATGAAATCAACATCAAAAAAAGTTGATCAGCTTTTTTTTGAAATTGGTTTCACACAATTGAATAAATTCGGAGAAGAACTCTGTGGTGATTCAATTGTTGTAGATGAAACTGACAATTCCAGCACGATAATACTATCAGATGGTTTAGGTAGTGGAGTAAAAGCTAACATTCTCTCCACTCTGACATCTAAAATTATTTCTGTTATGATAAAAAATAACTGTGCTATTGATGATGTTGTGGACACTCTTATAGAAACACTTCCTACTTGTAAAACTTGCCAGCTGGCTTACAGCACATTTTCTTTGATAAAACTGGATACTTCTGGTTTTGCTCATCTTATTGAATATGACAATCCACCCACTATTTTTCTCCGGGACAATGAAATTCAAAACATCGATTACAATATTCGCAATATTAAAAGTAAGAAAATTAAAAAAGCTGAATTAGAAATCAAAGATGGTGATATTCTGGTCTTTATAAGTGATGGAGAAGTACACCCCGGGATAGATGGAAAATGTAATCTCAGGTGGAGTTGGGAAAAAATAGCCGACTTTGTTAAACGTATTTCAAGTAAATCCATGAGTGCTTCGGAAATTGCTTTTGAGCTTACAAATGTTGCTAATCAATTGTATGGGCAAAAACCTGGAGATGACACTTCTGCAGTTGTTGTTCGAGTTCGTCATCGCCGATTTGCCCATATTATGATCGGAGCTCCGATAGATAAATCTCAGGATCAAATTATGGTTCAAAATTTCATGCAAACCTCAGCTCATAAAATAGTATGTGGCGGTACCACAGGAAATATCGTAAGTCGTGAATTAGAAAAACCAATCACTGTGAATATTTCTACAATAAAAAATGACATCCCACCGATTGGTATTTTAGAGGGAATCAATCTTTGCACCGAAGGCATTATTACCCTCAGCAATGCTCTCAAACTTCTGCAGAGTAATGTTTCATATAAAAAGTTGGAAATGGAAAATAACGGAGCCAGCCGTTTAGTGCAGGAACTTCTACGCGCGGATAACGTAACTTTCTTTGTGGGTTATGCTAAAAATCCCGCCAATCAACCTCAGAATATTCCCCCTGAATTTGACCTCAAAAATCAAATAACAGAAAAACTTAGGAAAGAACTCATCGAGATCGGGAAAAAAATCGAAATTAAAACTTATTAATTATCTACTAAATCAACTCACCCCAAATTTATCCCGAATACTCTGTTCATAGCTTTCTTTCATACCATGCTTGGTGCTTTCCGAATCTTTACCCTTACGAAAGTTATCATAATTCTCTGTGACTGAATAAACATATTCGTGTCTGTTCATTACATTCTCTTCGATAAAAGATCGACGGATTGAACAATAATCCACATTATATTTTTGAATGATCTCGTTCACTTCTTTTTCCGCATATTCTTTTCCAAATTCAAATTCATTCAGGATTTGCTCGAACACGATCCAGCGTTTTTGTTTTTGAGCCGGAATTTGTGTGATCTTTCCATCCTTCATAAATGTTTTTAATATCTTTTCTTTATATTTTGCTATTCGTTTTTCCTGTTCCTTTTTCTCATCAATTTCAAACTCCATCAATTCCTCCAAAGTTTTTGTGAAAAGATCCTTTTTTAAATAGAATATTGTATAATATTGTTGCTTTTCTTTCCAGATTAATCCGGCATTTTCCAGCTTTTTCAGGTGGAAAGAAACAGTTGATACTGCCAAGTTCAACCTTTCTGCTAACTCCTCAAGATATTGCGGTTTTTCTATTAAAGATTTTACCACTCCTAATCTTGATCTATCGGAAAGTGCCTTAAATAATTCCGTTACATTTTCTATTCTCATTTCTTTTCTCCATCTATTTCGACCTTCATCGAATCAAATATTTTTTTTGATTCAATTGCAGTCAAGAATTTATTTTTATGTTTATCGAAATGGATATCAATTTCAAGTAAAATATTGTTATTAATCTTTGAAAAATTAATACACATTTATGCAAATCATTTGACACAAAAAAACCTATTTCACTTTTCTTATTTCAAAGTTAACATTAAATTTCAAAGGAGGTTTTAATGGATTTTCTATCACTGGCAATGGATACAGCAAAATCGCTGGGAGCTGATTATGCTGATATCCGCATTCAAAAATCCAGCACCGAAATGATCTATCTGCGTAATCTTAGCTTAAAAAATACTTCACTCAATGAGATCTACGGTTATGGAATTCGAATTTTTAAAAATGGTGCCTGGGGATTTGCTCATAACAATGTATTCACACAAGATGCAGTGAACAACACCGTGAAAAAGGCATTTGCAATCGCCAAAGAATCCGGACGTGTAAAATATGGTGATGGTCTGGTTCTGGCACATGAAAGAGGTTATATAGATTCTTACAAAACACCATATTGTCTTGATCCGTTTGATGTTCCACTCAGTGAAAAAGTAGAATTGATGATGGAAGTTAACAAAACCATGCTGAATTACGCAGAGATCAAACTGGCTATGTTCATGTTGGAATGCCGCAAAGATGAAAAACTTTTTGCATCCACTTTAGGAAGTAGGTTAGATATTCACACAGTTTATATTGAGCCTACTTTTACAGCAACTGCTGTTGCCGAAGGGGACAGCCAAAGTCGAACTTTCAGTCATGGCGGACAAGCCAAAGGCTGGGAATGGGTAAAAAGTTTAAACCTGATGGATAAGGCTGAGCAGGTAGCAGAAGAAGCGATCATGAAAGTTCATGCCGGCTCTCTGGGAGCAGAAGAACGCAGGACATTACTGCTCAATCCCAATCATATAGCTCTCACCATGCATGAATCTGTGGGACACCCCACTGAACTAGACCGTGTTCTGGGTTGGGAAGCAGATTTTGCCGGCATCAGTTTTGCCACTCCTGAAAAACTGGGTAATTACCAGTATGGTTCCAAAATTGTGAATTTTGTAGCAAACAATACTTTGGAAGGTGGGTTGGCTACGGCAGGATATGATGATGATGGAGTTCCCAACCAAAAATGGTATATCATCAAAGACGGAATTCTGAATGAATACGGTAACACACGAGCTACCGCCCCACTCATTGGTTTGGACATGAGCCGCGGCTGCAACAGAGCAACAAATTATTTTGATTTTCCCATCAACCGAATTCCCAATCTTTATCTTGAACCAGGCAAAGATCCACTCACTCCTCAGGAATTGATCGCAGATACAAAAGATGGGGTTTATATCGAAGGACGTGGTTCATTTTCAATAGATCAACATCGTGTGAATTTCCAGTTTGGCGGAGATATGTTCTGGGAAATCAAGAATGGTAAGAAAACAAGACCGCTTAAAAAGATTTTGTACAAATCCAATAATCCGGAATTTTGGAACAGTGTCGATGCCATTTGTGATAAGCGATTCTTCCAAACGTTTGGTGTAACCAATTGTGGCAAGGGTCAGCCCGGCCAACGTGGTAGGATGACGCATGGCGGAGCATTAACCCGTTTCCGTAATATCCGTGTAGGAGGTTCCCAATGATAACTAAACAAGAAATGCAAAAAGCTGCGGAATTCATTCGCAAAAATGTGAAAGCTGATGATTTCTCTTTTAGTGTTACTGGCTCGGAAGATCTGCTGACTCGTTTTGCTCAAAATGGTATAACACAACATATCACCGGTGATAAACTTAATGTAAGTCTTGGTGTCGATTTTGATACCAAAAATGGTCAGGCTTCAGGAAACAATTTGGATGAAGCTTCACTCAAATACCTGATAAAAACTGCCGAAAGTATGGCAAAGTTAAATCAGCCTGATCCTGAAAACATGCCAAGTGAAGGAGCTCATAAACTTCCAGATGTTAATAATTACTCTCAAAATACTGCTGATCTTTCGGTTGAAAAAATTGTAGATGACATTAAAATATGTGTGGAAAACGCTAAGAAGAAGAATGCAAAACTTTCCGGGATTTCAGAAAAGTGTCTGGATCACACCATGCTTACAACTAAGAATGGTTTCGAAGGTTTTGATAATTCAGCCACTTTTTCGCATTCCATGACTATGAAAAAAGAAGGTGTGGAAACTAAAGTCTCCAGATCTGTAAAAGATCATGCTAAACTCGATTTCCCTGCTCTTATTAATCAGCTGAATACGCAATTCGACAGCCTTAGTAATCCGGTACAAATTGAGAAAGGAAGAATCCCTGTGATCCTTCGTCCAGCGGCTGTTCTTAACTGGTTGCAATATCTGATCTGGACATATGACCGACGAACAGCTGATGAAGGACATACACCCTTTACAGATCAGATCGGCAAGAAGTTCTTCGGTGATAAGTTCACTTTCCGTTCCAGTTTGGATGATCCCGAATTGAATGCTGCTAAATTCTTAAATGGTGGTGTACCGGGAGAAAATATTGATTGGATTGTGAATGGTGTAATCAAGAATATGAGTGCAACCAGATATTATGCCAAGCAGAAAAATCTGAAAGCTCTGCGTCCCTACAACGTAATAGTAGAAGGCGGAGATACATCTGAAGCAGAAATGATGAAGATGGTAAAACGCGGTGTGATCATAAATAACTTCTGGTATATTCGCCCTATAGATCGCAAGATTGGCGAATGGACCGGACTCACTCGCGATGGAGTACTCTACTTTGAAGATGGAAAAATTCAGAAATCAGTAACTAATTTCCGCTGGAACGAGATCCTGCATGATGCAACCAAACGAATTCTAGCAATGGGACCAAGTGTACAGCAAGAGTATTATGCTAAAGTCCCGACGCTTCTGATCAATGATTTTAACTTTGTGGATGTAACAACGTTTTAGAGGTTTTAACGACAAATTAAAAAACATGTTGTAAGGGTGATTAATTAATCACCCTTTTTCTAATTATCAAGCACTTAATTATCAACTACTTAACGACTCAAATAGTTATTTATTCACTTTAATGAATATAAGGGGAAGTTTGCAATAAAATTATTATCAAATCCATTCTGTTATTCATTTTAATGAATATCTCATTGAAGTTTATCTGTTATCGCCTGCAATCTATCCAAATAGATTCCTAAGTACTTCTCCTTACATTTTGGGCTTAAAAAGGATTGTGAGATCATTTTTTCCACCTTTTCTCTTTTAGCTGAAAATTCTAAGATCATCTTCTTTACTCTAGTGGATTTAATACCATAAATCTCACCCAATTTCATGAAATCTTCAAACCCGTAAAAAGCATTAATTTTATAATGTTCCGTCTCAAAATCTTTGAACAGATCCAAAGCCATTCTAGATTCATTTGGGAAATGGATATTTGTATTAAGCAGATCATAGGCAGGAGAAAGTACAAAGTCACCATTTATGGTCTCGATAAGTGAAAAATTTTTAAGATGTGCATCACCATTGCCAAATATGTAATTGAACAATATCAATTTATACAACTTTTCAATCTCGATCTTGGCTGCAGCACAATGATCAAAAACTATTTTTCCTATCTCTTCATAACTGGTTTCATATTTAAAATTAGGACCATCTGTTTCCGGTGAAATTCCACCAATTTGGCAAAAATCCTCCTGACGAATTTTTTGCCCTTCTCTTCGATCAAAACGCCTGGTAATGTAGGCTGATTCATTATCAGCAAAGTCTATCAAAGCATTTTCAGCTGTCTGAATCTTAAATATCTGCTTAGCGATCTGCATAGTCAGGTGTTCATTAGCAGAAATATCATTTTGCAATTGCGGAACCTGGCTTTCAGGAATCGGCTTAAGAATATATTCTCCTTCACTTGTAGTGGGGATCAGATTTTTCCCTGATAATTTTAGGGAGATCTTATCTTGCACTCCAGAAATGGAGAAATGATCGATCTTTTGGTAACGGATAATTTGAAATTCAGATCTTTTTAGATCTAAGGTTGGAGATTTCCCCTTAAACATTTTCCTCAAACAAACATTGCAATATGTTCCATTCTCTATCTGCTTCAAACATCCCATGCAAACACTCATTCTATCTCCTCAATGTTAACACAGCCGATTGTATCGATATTTGCTGTTTTAATAAGCCTTGTAAAATAATCTTTCTCATCTATCTTGAGTTTACGGGATTGAATTTTATTTGTAAAGCCTTCTGTTAATAATCCATGAAAAAATGGAAAGAGCTGTTTCGAATGAAAGTTCTTCTTGTTTTTGGGTAAAGAAAGACTTATAGATTTTGTTTTAGAATTAGAGAGATATTCTTCATCATATTTAAAATAATATTCTGAATTCTTTTTTTCCAAAATCCCAGCTAGTTGCTGCTTAAAAAAAACTCTCGCTTTCATTATTCTTCACCTTTAATTCTAATATCGAGTTCCAAGCCTAAAACATCACATATTTTATGCATCACCTGAAAAGTAGGGTTTCCCTTAGCCGATTCAATATCGCTGATTGTATGTAATGCTACTTCCGAAATTTCACTCAGATCTTCCTGATTGATCTTCAAGATCTTGCGCCGTTCCTTGATTATGCTACCAAATTCTTTATTATTCATCACTACCTCTTTTTCATTAAAATGAATATTTTGGTATAATATATATTTTTATTGAATAAATGCAAGTTATTTTTTCGTTTTAATGAATATATCGCTGAAGGAATTATAAAAGAAAAAGGGTGAGCAATGAATCACCCCTTATTTAAAACATCAATAATAATTTATTGAATAATCATTTATAATCTATAAAAACCTACTGAAAGAATTTGTCCACCTTTTGCAATAAACATAATAATTGCATTCCAAATAAGAGTCGAAACTTTTAATCTCAAAAAAATGATTATTGCAATAAAAAATATATGTTGGTTGATCAGTCGATTGAGTTAGATTGTTCCTAGTATTTAATGAAAGATACTAGAAATAAAAAGTGAATTAATAAAGACATGGAGAAATAAAAATGGAAAAGAAAGTAGCACTTATCACCGGGGCAAGTTCAGGTATAGGAAAAGAATTAGCTAAAATTCACGCTGAAAAAGGTGGAGATTTAGTAATCGTAGCAAGAAGCAAAAACAAACTAGAATCTCTAAAATCAGAAATAGAGAAACAATTTAAAGTAGAAGTAAAAATCATCATAAAAGATCTTAGTAAATTTGATGCTCCTCAGGAAATTTATGATGAACTGAAAAAGGCAAATATCAAAATAGATTATCTCATTAACAACGCCGGATTTGGATTTTTGGGAAAATTCCATGAGATTGACCTTCAAAAACAGATTAATATGATAAACCTCAATATGACTTCACTTACAGCTATAAGTCACCTGTTCTTAAACGACTTTGTAAAAAGAAACTCAGGAAAAATCCTCAATGTTTCATCAACAGCCAGCTTCATGCCTGGTCCTCTGCAAGCAGTTTATTATGCAACCAAGACCTACGTTCAATTCTTAAGTAATGCTCTCTCTGAAGAATTGCGTGATACCAACATTACAGTAACAAATCTAATGCCTGGAGCCACAGCAACCGGATTCGGGGCTACTTCGGGAATGGATAAAACTTCCATGTTCCAGAAAACAGCTAGTGCCTATGATGTAGCTTTAGATGGGTATACCGGTATGCTTAAAGGTAAAATGGATGTGATCTCAGGAGTTCCACCTCTTTTGCGCATCATGTTAGCATTAATTCCTTTTATGCCTAAGAATATAATGCTGAAACAAGTGCACCAGATGCAAAAAGTTAATTAAATAATTATTGGGATAACAGGGGTGATTTACAAATCACCCCATTTTTTTAGTCAAATCTCTTTGTATAAGGATGGCAATATGGTTTACTGCCTTTTTTATCATAGTATTCCTGGTGATAATTTTCAGCAGGATAAAAATGAGTAGCACTTTCCAGATCTGTGGCCATAATATAATCCTTATTTTCTAATTCTTTGATCAGCTCTCTGGTAATACTTTGCTGCTCTTTATTAGTGTAAAATACTGCAGATCTATACTGATCTCCGATATCAGGTCCCTGCCGGTTGACCTGGGTTGGATCATGAATTTCAAAGAACAGTTTCGCTAATTCTTCAAAACTAATCTTACTGGGATCATAGATAATTTCTGCAGTTTCGGCATGTCCGGTATCTCCTACAACTACATCTTTGTAGCCCGGATTTCCCACTTCACCGCCCATAAAACCAACAGTTGTTGAAATAACTCCTGCCAATTTCTGAAAATGATATTCCACTCCCCAGAAACAACCTC
>Ga0307991_1000562_pt1 | contig 26775 bp, 20 predicted proteins | sample EllFjometagen131_FD_203146 | JGI IMG/M metagenome (GOLD analysis project Ga0307991, IMG submission 203146) | Marine microbial communities from Ellis Fjord, Antarctic Ocean - #131 | ecosystem: Environmental > Aquatic > Marine > Unclassified | place: Southern Ocean | collected 2014-10-08 | reverse complement strand
CTCCAAGGACTCGCTACCCGGTGGTCGACCTACCTTCCGGGACGGGCTTCCCACCCGCTGGATTACACGACCTTGCCCGGCCGCACTAAAGATTTGACCCCCATTTCTATGACCCCCATTTCTGTGACCCCCATTTCTGACCCCCATTTCCCCCCATTTTCATTGACCCACATTTTCAGCTCAATATTATTGATGACCGCTAAAACGACCGTTGTTGATACTCGTATCATCTTGCCCGTCATTGAATATGCAGGCCCCGGCAAAAAATTAAAACCCAGGGATTGCGCCTGACCACACCTATGGTTTTAATTTTTCATGGGCCGATTTGCCGTAAACCTTTTTATACGCCCGGCAGGCCGGGCAGAGGTTCTCTTCGAGTTTAATCATAGTGTATAAGATACCTTCTCCTTTTTCCCGGCCTTTGGTGCATATCGGGCAGGTATCTTTACAAAAATGTGCCATTGATGTGGTCACTTTACCATGTTTCATTCAAATTTTTCTCCTGTTCTAAAATGGTTATTAACGAAGATTCTTCAAGACTTCCCGAACGCGGTAATCCGGGTCTTCCGCCAACGTTTTTAAAAAAGAGGGAACCCGGCTGTCTTTAATCTGAGAGATAGCATAAACAGCTGCAACACGCACTGCTGTTTCAATTTTTTTCTTAAAAAACAGACGCCGCTTCGGCATCAGTATATTTTCCAACGGAACAAAAAACAACGGGTCTGCAATCTGCCCCATTGCCCGGCAGGCGGCGATCACAACCTCTTTTTCTTCAGGATTTTCCATCACCGATATAAGTATTTCCACGGCCCTATCGGCTTTAAGCTTGCCCAATGAGTTTATCGCCTGAACAGCATGGTCTGGATCATCACCACCGGCCAGCGCAATAAGCAGCTGAATCACTTCCGGGGTATTTAATCTTTCAGCCAGACGAAACGCTGACCGGCGGACAACATCGGCAGCATCCGACAGGGTATCGGTCAGTTCTATCATCAAATCCGGGGTCACGGAATCAATGACATCCAGGATACGGGCCCGGCATTCCGTCCGGCTCTCATTCAGCAGCGATTTTCTAAACATAAAAATCGCATCCTTGCCTTTATTTTTAATTAACTCGGTTCCCAAACGCCTGGCCCGCATATTGCTTTCCCGCTTGATTGCTTCGATTAAAACGGGGACGACCCAGCTGCCCAGGCTGCTCAATAACTGAAACGCATCCTGTTGTCGCGAACGATCCGCTGACTTTAAATCATCAATAACAATTTCTATGGTCTTCGTATCAAGCGGCTGGTTCAAAACACCCTTCCCATCAAAAGCCAGAGAAGATTTGCCTTCCGAAAAATTCTGGAGTTTGGTAAAAATCCAGGCCCCCAGGGTATATTCCCCATAAAGAATAAACCGCTCACCACAGAAAAAAACAATCTCAGCCGCCTGACGATTAAACTCAGGATTCACTTCCCCTTCAAACAGTGGAATTGCCTGTGTTAAAATAAATTTCAGATAGGCCGCACTGGGATGCCAGTCTTCCGGCCTGACAATTACATCAAAAATATCCAGCAGTGACTTTCTGTCGGCTTCATCCATGGTTTTATATTTCTTACACAGCTTCTGAAGTAGAATTCCAGCGCCTTTTCGGTCACCGGACAGGAAAAGTTCCCGCACACGATTCGGAAACCTATTTATATCAAACTCATTTTCAGATTCTTCAGGCGGTTCAATCTCCTCCGCTCCCGGCGCCATATCAGATTCGCCCGGCTGTTCGTCAAATATTTCATATGTTCGTTGATCAAAAAGAATGCCTTGTATTTGCTTTTCGGATGCGATTTCCTGCCAGAAAGCTTCATTCAGCTCCCTTTCTTCAGAAGACTCAGACGCGACGGAGATAAACTCCGTCATATCACTTAAAGACACCTTGCTTAAAAAGGTAACACTATTCAATCTCGCATCTGCCAGGAGTTTAACGAAGCTATTCGCCATGGCTTCAAAGCTGAATGTATCCAGCTTGACCCCATTGACCAGAAGAGATGTTTCAATACGGGCAATATTTAATACCGGTTGTTTTTCAAAAAATACCTTCAGCTCGGATATCACTTGCGCCACGGCTTCTTTTGCCACCGGGCCGTGGGCGGGATACAGTTTCAGCTTGCTATACGCCCCCAGCAGTGCGCTGATGACCCGCTGAATACCCCCGTCATCCAGTTGCCTGGCCACGGATGCCGAATCAATTCCGATGTCTTCTGCACCAGGCATCATTTGCGAAGCAGGAGACTCGACTTTCGTGTATTTTATCTGCCGGGGATGAATATGCGTGAGCTTATTTTTTTCTGAAAAGGTTTTCCAGTATCGGGGCGAAATCTCTTTGGGTTCAATCCGGCATATTCTTTCCAAAATAATCTTGAGCTCTTCTTCTTTAAACCCTTCTACAAAAGTCAGGCATTTAAGCTGAAGCCGATCCCAGAAATCAATTATTTTCTGTGCAATGGATTGAAAATTTCCGGCCTCTATGAGTTGACCGTTAATCAGGATGCTGTTTTTTTCGGTGATAATACTGATACGTTCCGTATTTTCGAGCACTTTTTCAATCAGATGGATCAGCTGATGCACCGAATTGGTCACTGATTTGCTTTCCGGCGGATACAGTCTTGTATTCCTGATCGTGATGAGCATCGACTGCAACAGCTTCGGGACATACTTCAAACTTTCATCATTCAGCGGAATATCGCCAATTTCATCTGCACCGCTGATGCCGTCATCATTCGTCTCGTTTACCGCATAGCGCGCCACTTCATGATCATTGAATACTTTTTGATTATAATTTGCCTGAAGTTCTTCATAAATCCGGGCTTTTTCCTGATTATCGGACCGCCTGTAATGATGCGCCAGAAACGAGGCAGACGGCAACAAATTATGCTGATACAGTTTCTCCTGGTAATTACCGATCTGTTCATGGAGACTTTTTTTCTGGTCCGGCTTGATGCCGTCATATATGACGCCCTGGATATTTTTGCTCAGGAAGCGGACCGTTTCGTCATTATCCTTAAAATCAGACCGCACAATCCCCTGGTCAATAATCCGATTTAAAGAATCATGAACCATGGCCGATTTTTCTTCCGACACACCGGTCAGCATACTCAGAGAAATTGATTCTCCAAAAGCGGACGCGCAATCCAAAAACCGCTGACTGTCGCCGTCAAGGGCAAGAATTTTATTGCGGATGATGTCTTCAATGGACTTCGGGAAATAGCCTTTTTCCAGCTTCATGACTTTCCACCGCTGCCCGGATTGAACAATTTTCTGGTCACTGATCATTTTTCTTAAAAGCTCTTCGACAAACAGGGGATTCCCCTTTGAAATTTCTGCCAGTTCACGGGTTAAACGCTGGGGCATATCAATTTCCGGAAAAATAACCCTGATATGTTTTTCAATATCATTGGCATCCAAAGGTGTCATTTCAATGCTCTGAATTCCTAACTTATCGCTGTACGCCGATCGAAAAAGATCCAGTGGAATTGTTTTGGGACTTGTTTGTAATTCATCCGTTGCGGTACCGCAAATAAACAAAACCAATGATTTTTCCCGCATAATAATACGCAGCAGGTGAAGTGACGCCGGGTCACTGTAATCCATATCATCGATTAAGACCGCCAGTTTTCCGTCTTCGACCAGCAAAACAAAAAACTTGATAAATGACCGAAAAATGGCTTCACGTTGCCGCCCATCAATTTCCTGAAGTGTTACATCCGCTGATCCCAGCTGTGGCAGAATATTTGCCAGCCGTTCCAGCTCCTTTTCATCCATTGCCTCAAGGATGCCGATGCCTTTATCCTCCCTCTGATTCATCAACTCCGTAACGATATAGGAAACCAGATAATAGGGGCGGAACGACTCCTGGGTAACCCCTGATACACGGACCGTATTCAGTTTTGTTTTCTCCAGATTTCTTTGAACAATGTCCAAAAAACTTGTTTTGCCCATGCCGGTTGCCCCGTCAATGATCGCAAACTGGCTGATTCCGTCACCAATACTTCTCAAGGCATCACTTACCTGACTGAACTGGGGCTTTCTTCCCACGATGCTGGCGCTGTCCAGATACTGTACCGCCGGACGGCTGACCTCTCCGGCATCGGCATATTGATTCCTACCGGCTTGCTTGGCATGGTAGAGTGCATTTTTTACCTGGCTGATCAATTCCTTTCCACTGCCCGCATCATCTAAGGCGGTTGCGACCCCAATACTCAATGTAATCGGAATTTCGGTACCGGCATCTGATGAAAAAAATGAATTTTCATTCACATCGTCGATCAGTTCTGCAGCAATAATTAAAGCGTTATGTTTCTTCACACCCGGCAAAAGCAGCATGAATTCATCGCCTGCGTATAAAACGGGAATTCCCCTCTTACCGGAAACCGTTGTTAATATTTTCGTCACATGAACCAGGGCCTGGTCTCCGACACTGCTGCCGTATTGATCATTGATCCGTTTAAAATAATCAATATCAACCATCAGCAAAGAAACCGGATGGATCTCCAATGCCTTCCAGTCAACATTCTTTTTAAGGTATTGAAGAAGATAGCGACGGTTTTTCAAGCCTGTCAGATAATCTTCCAGCATTAAAGAGGAAGGATCTCGTCCCACATTTTGTAAAAAATAGAGCAGCTTTTGATATTTCATGGTTTTTCCTGACATGAACAATTGTTATAATTATTTCTTTGCTGGTCCGGGCAGAATAATCACGTAAAAAATCAGATTCCGACGGCAAAATTTAAAATTCATCAATCGCATAAAATCGGGAAGGCGCGTAAATCCTGAGTAATAATTCGTCATTATTGGTGCATAAAATAAACCCTACAATACAGCGAAGGATTTAACACAACACCGTCCCGCCCGTTCGGGATTTACGAAACCGTCCCTACAACCTATTAAAAAACTGAATAATATTCAACATCAAATTCATAGGGCAGGAGCTACGGTTATTAATCTTTTTTGGCAATTGTCCCACCGGCCCGGTGAACCGCTTTTTGTTCAAATTCCGCCTGAAAACCGGGGGCGTAATTCATATATTGGGGAACCGGATACCGCAAACCGGCGTCATGTGTGGCTTCTAAACCTTCCATCAGAGCGTTCAGCTTATTATTAGGGCATGCGAACATAACCTCGGAATCCTGAGCACCGCCCCAGACGCGGTCTCCGGGTCCCAACCATAAATAGACCGGGCCAGCAAACAATTAATATCGTCTCCCCTGATTTCAATCGTCCATCCATAAGCCCGTGACATCTTGAAATTCTGACATACAAAATTCTGAATATTCAAGTCAACGGACGGTCTTTTATATTGAGACGGCTGGCCCGAGTCTGATTTAATTACCTTAACGGCCAGGGGGAATGTGGCTGGCCGGACATATTTTTCAATTGTTGCCCCCATTGCATGAAACGTATCCAGCTTTTTATCTATTGATTATAATTCTCCTTATTTTTTTAATCATGAGATGCCAGAAAAATTTCCGGCTTTACAAATAGCAGAAAACAGGCGGCGGAAATACCGGCGGAACTATATACCATGCACATAACCATAATCTGATACCTGACAGCCGTCAACGGAGAAATCCCGGACAGGATCTGCCCGGTCATCATTCCGGGAAGGGACACCAGACCGACGGCAAACAACGTATTTGTTATCGGTATGAGCGATGCCCGAAGCGCAATGCCGCGTGCTTTCTCATAACTTGTTTCTCTATTGACTTCTGCCATAAACCGTTCAGCGGCCAGACTGACACTGTTCATGGCATTGGCAAAAATCATCCCGGCCAATGGAATCATATAACGCGGACAAAACCAGGGAGAAAGCGCAAGGACCCCCTGGGTAATCAAAACCAGGGTAATGCCGCCGCCGATCAGAATGGCAACCAACGCTTTTGGGACCAGCTGACGTCTATGGATCTTTATGGTTCGGAGGGCGATCCAGGCGGATGCTGAAACCATCACACCTAAAACAGCCAAAACAGCCAAAAAATTATCGGTCTGAAAAATATACACCAGAACATATCCGATCAGCAGCAGCTGAATCAGCATCCGGGATACTGCATAAAGTGCATTTTTATAATCCAGGGACCATTTATACAAAATCCCAACCACTGCCAGCACCGGAACAAATGCCAGCGCCAGGCTGGTATAATCGATAAGCTGAACTGAATTACTCATTATATTATCCAATCCCGAGATCTTCCAGTTTCTTAACCGATGGTTTGCCCGTGTCACCATCCCAGCCAAAACACTCCCGGTAGTCTTTCACCAGTTTATTAATATCAACAGATCGTCCTTTGTTGGCACCTTTCTTTTGCGGGGGCAGCCCTATGGTTCTTTCATTGGGCATATATCTTTTCGGGTCAACCCCATGTTTTATATTAAATGCCTGCTTCAGGGTCTGAATCCGCTCGCCGATTTTCATATAGTCTTCCGGTGTTTTTTCCCAGCCCGTGGCCGCATTGAGCCACTCAAACAGCGGCAGTCGGTGAAGCCCCAAAAACGCACCAAAAAGGCAAAGGCCGGCGCCATTGGCCACATTCATTAATTTGCTGCATGCCGCTGCTTTGATCGCCTTGTCTTCATCCGCTTGATATTTGCTGTTTTTTGAATATACAAGTCCGGGTTTGGGGAGGCTCTTTATTTTTTTCCACAGCTGATACATGTCATAATACATCATCGACCCCATGGTATGACGGCCGGGTGTCGGCTCCACACTGTAATGCAGGGCAAATCCCGGATCATTTCGCCCATCGTGCATGGGCAGTTCCTGACCGCCGGCATGCATGGCGTATTTGTCCGCCCCGTTTCCGATTTTTTCCGCTGCCACCTTGACACCGTCTGCCAATAAATCGCCGATACCTTCACGGTTGATCATTTTTTCAATCAATGCCACGATCGCTTTTGTATTCCCCCAGGTCAGCGCCAATCCGTTGGTATCTTCTAATGTTAAAATCCCGTTTTCATAGCACTCAATGGCAAACGCGACCGTTGCGCCGGCTGAGATGGTATCCATGGCCGCACGGTTTAATCTTTCATTTAAATAAAAAATACTATCCGCATCCTCGTTAAGCAGCAGTCCAGACAACGCAAGGACGGTCTCATACTCCGGCTTGTGGGTTTCCGCATACTCAGTGTTTTTATCTCTGATGTCACAAATGCCGCCGCACCCCAGCGGACATGACGCGCAATGATATTTCTTTACTTCACACGCAATAAAGACATCCGGGTTAATAGCGGCTGATTTACGGCCGGTAAAATCCATATACGAGCCAGCCCAATTTTTGACAGGGCTGTCCCCGACTTCAATACTCAACTGGTTCATGCTGACTGTGCCCCATTTTTTAAGCATCATCTTATACAGCATGCCGTCTAACGCAACCTGGCCCGGAAACATGCGCAGTGCTTTTCCCAGATACGCATTCAAAAACCCTTTGTTGAGCGGTGGTTGTGCCTTTACAAAAACCATTGTTTTAAGACGCAATTTTTTTATTTCTTTCCGATCATGGGCCCGGATAACCTCTCTGCCGGCTAGAACCAGCGCTTTTAACCGTTTGGCGCCCATGACGGCTCCCAGCCCGGAACGGGCGGCAATCCGGCCTCGGTCATTTGAAATACCGGAAATCAGAGAAAGATTCTCTCCCGCCTGTCCGATACAGGCTACCTTTGCTTTTTTATCCTTTGATTCCGTTAAAAGAATTTCTTCGGTTTCCACGGCATCTTTTCCCCACACGCCGGCAGCATCTTTTAATTCGGCTTTCCCGTTCTTTACAAACAAATATACAGGTTTGGGACTGATCCCGGTAAAAAAAATACCGTCATAACCACTTTTCTTTATGGCCGGCGAAAAATTCCCGCCGCAATTGGCATCTCCCCAGGTGCCTGTGAGCGGGGACTTGCCGGCAACCATCCACCGGCCGGTAAAAACCGATCCCGATCCTGTAAGCAGGCCGGAAACAAATCCCAGCATATTATCCGGACCAAGAGGATCGGCCCCTGCAGGAATCCTGTCATACAGGACCCTGGCTGCCAGCCCGACACCACCCAGATAGTTTTCATAAACGTCATCGGCAATCGTTTCTTCCCGGATATCACCGGACCCCAAATCAACCATTAAAATTTTACCCATATAACTTTTTTTCATAAGGATTTCATATTCCTTTTTTGATTTTTTTAACCTATAAAACCTGGCCCTCCGGGTCAGAATTTTTACTGTGCCAGTTTTCAATGGATGCCTATGGCCTTAATAATCTCTTTAAATATTTTAGCAAGACGCTGGTAACATCTCAATAATTCCGGGCCAATTTTAAACCTGTCTCAATCGGGATGGCACCATCAGGTTGGTTGTAATCACAAAGCTCTGTAACGGAGGCCTTCAAGCCTCTATCCCAACAGCATTTTGAATGTGGGGGTTGGAAATCTGAAGGTTTTCGAAAGCTTTCATTGCCCCTGGCTTGACGCCCAGGGATTTGGCGGCATAAATGCCTCCGCTACAAAGTGTATTGCCGAACCGTCAGGTCCTGCCACCTCACCGTGTAGCGGAAGGCTTTAGCCTTCCATTTACCTTGACCTGCCGGTCAAGGTTTTACATGAACACGATGTAATTTAAAAACGTTTATTGTTGCTTTAAAGAATTCATTTTATGATAAAAACCGATTGTGTCAATGCCTTTTGTCTGCTTATAATATTGTTATCGGCAAAAATATAAATTTTTCATTTTTTTTTGGATTATCGGCCTTGATCATCATCGTGATCTTAATCTGTCTTTTGATGAAAGACTTTCGCTCAAAAAATTATGATTAAGAAAAAGATTACGATTAAGAAAATAATCAAGTAATAGAAAATCAATAAAGGGACGTAAAATGAACATCATCGAAGCCATAAATGCGAGAAAAAGCATCCGGGGATTTAAACCGGATTTAGTGGATCAAACCACCATTACAAAAATACTGGAAGCAGCCGTCCGGGCACCGTCGGCAATGAACACCCAGCCGTGGGAATTTTTTGTCGTCACCGGCGAAACACTGGATAGGATGCGCAGACAAATTGTAGAAAAGCTGAATACCGGCGAGCCGATGCAACCGGACCATCTGGTGGTGGGATGGCCGCCAAAAAGCATTTACCAGGACCGGCAGGTGGGTCTGGCAAAACAATTATTCAAACTCATGGACATCCAGCGCGAAGACAAGGACAAAAGAGCGCAATGGCTGGAAAGAGGTTTCCGATTTTTTGACGCGCCCGTGGCTATTTTCGTGGTAACTGACAAAACGTTAAGTGAATCCGGCCCGTTATTTGACATTGGCGCGGTGGTAAACAATATCTGTCTGGCTGCCTTAGAATTTGACCTGGGAACCTGCATTGAGGATCAGGGCGTGTTGTATCCTGAAGTAGCAAAAGAACTGGCAGGCATTCCGGATACCAAACGAATGATGATTGCCATTGCCTTAGGCTATCCGGATGATGATTTTCCGGCAAACAAGGTGAAAAGTAAAAGGGAACCGGTGGATAGCATCACTACGTGGATCGGCTTTAACCAGCATTCTTCATGAATTTTTTAAAAAATTCACCTTTCAGGCAAGCCGATTTCACCGCACCTGCTGTGTTGCAGACCATTCGCGGTAGCACACTACAGCTTCATGGCCTGCGCCTTGCATCTGCGGCAAATTCGACTTGTGAAAAATGCTGTTTGTTATAAAATCAAATTTTTCATCGAATTGCGCCTTGCCCGCGAACGGAATCTGATATTTTGAAACCATTTCACCATTCATTTTTGAAAATAACGATGAAAAACCAATCAACCCTTTAAAAATAAAAATTCACATACCCTATGAACGAAAATATAAAACGCTTAAAAGGCGCAAAAGATCTGGTGTTTGATGCAATTGAAGAAACCACGAACCTGGTGGAGCGAATGCACGCGCTGGCGGCAAAAAAATCAACACAACCGCTAACCCTTATCGAACCACTCGCAACGTTAACCCGGGGTGTTAAAACAGTTCATGATTCAATCGCCACCGGTGTTTATGATATGATCCGTATCGTGAACCGGGGGGTTGAAAAACTGCTCGATGCCGGTACCGCCTTGGTGGAAAACGGCCTTGCCTGCGCAAATGGCATGCAACCGGACAACATAAACCCGCTTAACTTGAAACAGGGAAGCAATGATGCACCCATCACCACTTTAGACAATGTATGTGATGTATCCGGTGGCGTTTCTGGTGGCGTTTCTGGTCGAGATCTTATGATCGCTCAGTCAGAGGCCATTCTCAACGGGTTATATGGCGATTATCTGGATAAAAAAGAAAACGCCCTGGATCTGGGCATGCGTTTCAGGCACCAGAACAAAATACTGTTGATGAACCAAGCGTCTCTCAAACAAAATTTTCCAGATGCCACCGCTAAGGTTTGTATTTTTGTTCACGGATTAATGTGCACGGAAATGTCATGGCAAATTGCATCGGAAAAATTCTATGGCGACCCGGCCGTCAATTTCGGATCTCAATTAAAGGCCGACCTCGGCTATACCCCTCTGTTTGTTCGATACAACACCGGCCGTCATATTTCGGAAAACGGTCAACGATTTTCTGATCTGCTGGCCGGGCTTATTGACTGCTACCCGGTTGACATTGAAAAAATCGTTCTCATCGGTCACAGCATGGGAGGCCTGGTCGCCCGCAGTGCAGCTTATTACGGCGATGCAGGCAATGCGCCATGGATCCGGAAATTGCGGCATATCGTCTGCGTGGGAGCCCCTAATCTCGGCGCGCCTCTTGAAAAAGCGGTAAACGTACTGGGTTCCCTGCTGCGGGCCTTCAACCTCCCAGGGACCCAGGCACCCGCCCAAATTCTGAATTCACGCAGTGCAGGTATTAAGGACCTGCGTTTCGGCTATACGGTAGATGATGAATGGAACGACAAAGCCCCTGATGCATTTTTCAAAGACAACCGCCTTAACTTACCGCTGGTGGATGGCGTGGGCTATTACTTTATCGCCGCAACCATCACGACTGATCCCAAACATCCCATGGGTCTTCTTATCGGAGACATTATGATTCGTGTGCCCAGTGCGGCAGGCTATACCGCAGATCCGGCACGGAGAATCCCTTTTCGTTCAGGACTCGTTTTCACCGGGATGGACCACCTGCACATGGCCAATCATCCGGATATTTACAAAGTGATTCGTGGTTTTATCGAGTCTTAAGCATTTTTTGTGTTACATGATTCATTTGTCGGGAAAGAATCCCGACCTACGGTTCGTAGGCCGGATTTCTTATCCGGCGAATGCCATATTCTATCTATACTATTTAATCTTTTACATAAAAAATACGGTTCATCCAATTCGCCTGAAGTAACCGTTTTGCTTTTCAAGCAGGCCATCTCTGACCAATAAGTCAAGATTCTTTTGAATCATGTTTTTTTCAAACACATCCTGGACAATGGTGCCCTTAAGCTTGTTGCCATAAAAAGGGGAAATGGCTGCCATCTGATCAAGGGTTGTCGGAGAATCACACAACCCCAGAATCTGCTGCCGGTGCCGATCAAACATTTCCAAGAACTGTTCAAAACAGCCTTTGGCCGCAACACCAGTAATAGGAAGTTTATGAGAAGAACAGACCTGATCATAGGGAAATGTCATCACTTTCCGGATGCCTTTAATAAACGGCTCAATGCTGCATTCCGGATTGCCGTACCATGGACCAAATGAGGAAAAATCAATATCCGTGCTCAACAGGGTTTTGGATTCATGGTCAAAAAAACAATAGTGATCATTTAAATGTCCGGGCACATGAATCGCCTCCAGCCGGACACTGTCAAAGTCCAGTATATCGCCGTTCCCATAGCGCCCGTCCGGATCCCGCAATGGTTCGAGACGCAATATGTTTTTGACAAATGCCGCCCACTTGATGCCATCCTCCGTTGAACCGGTCAGTCGGGTGCCGAGTTTTACCAAATCATTGACTTCATCCCCGGTTTCTTCCGGCAGCATGAGATACCTGTCCCGCAATACGCTATAACCGGAAATATGGTCCGGATGGGAATGACTGATGATCACACGATCAATCCTGTTTGTCCGATCGATTTCTTTAAGCTTTTGCTCGCCGATACCGGTGTCAATAATTACCGTTTCGCGGCCAGTAATTAAAAACGCGTTGCAGAACGGAAACCGAGCGTTGTTGTCCCCTTCAATTAAATAAAGGTCTTTTGCCAATTTGATCATATGATTCGATTCTATTTCCTGGGCTGTTCACTATTCAATTGTTGAATTAGCCACCCCATATTTTCACCCAGCACCTTCATGGTGTCCATGGCTTCAGTATCTTTTTCCACATCCCCTTTATTTAAGCCGAATCCCATGTTCCAGTAATTTGAACCGGGAATAATCATCTGGCCGATAAGAAAAAAATGATTCATGGAATCAAAGGCATGCACACTTCCCCCGCGGCGGGCCACCACCACAGCCGCCCCGACTTTTCGCTTGAACATATCACCGTTGGCCCGGGACACCAACCCGGCCCGGTCGATCAACGCCTTCATTTCCGTAGAAACATCAGCAAAATAGGTTGGCGAGCCGAGCAGAATACCATCGGAAGCCAGCATTTTTTCAATGCATTCATTGGCCACGTCCTTTTTCACCGCGCACCGCTGATCCTTGTTCTCCATGCACTTATAGCAGGCAATACAGCCATGAATCTGTTTTCCCGCCAGCTGGTATAATTCAGTTTCAATGCCCTGTTTGTTTAATTCTTCCAGGGCGACATTTAACATAATCGCTGTATTGCTGTCTTTTCTGGCACTGCCGTTAAATGCGGTTACTTTCATTTTGTATCCCTCCTATTATTTTCCGACGATACTTTTAATACCCATGGTATTCAGCAGCGCATTGATATCCGTTGTTTTAAGGTTCATGCCGCCTTCTGACACCGGCAGCACCACAATCTTTTTGCCCTGCAGGGCTTCCGCAATCCGCAGCTTGACCAACGCCTCCCCGCCGGCACTGGCCATGGCGTCATTCATCTCCCTGATTCCCTTGGCCTCTGCAATCCCTTCCGCCTTAATGGCCTGGGCAAGCAGTTCCTGTTTTTCATAATACACGTCGACCTTGATCTTGGCTTTCAGGTATTCCCCGTCAACGTCAGCGACAATCTTGTTAACTTCACCTTTGGCCTCTTCAAGTTTGCGTTTGTACTCTTCGACCACGGCATGCTGGGCGGATTTATTCCTTTCCATTTTCTGGTCCGCAACTTTCTTGTCTTCAATGGCCTGCTGATATTTGGGGTTGAACCGGTAATCCTTGGTCAGGACTTTTTCGATAATGATCCCCATGGGATCAAACATTTTCTGAAGGACATCTTTGGCTTTCCGGGACTGGGCTTCCCGGTTTTCAGAGACATAGAATTCTTCGGTTGTGAGTTCTCCAAAAATGTCACGGGGTTTGCTTCGGGCAATGGTCCGAACAATTTTATCCCGAAGTTCCTGATTATTACGGGCCACATTCTGGAGGATCAGATACGCCTTATCCGGATCAATCCGGTAGACAATAATCACGTCCAGGCTGATGTCGTTTCCGTCGATTGTTTTAAGCAGCAAGTCGTCTTTTGTGCTTCTGTCCCCCCGGTTAGCGTGTGTTGTAAATTCCAGGTTCTGAAGTTTAATATCAAACGTGTGCCAGTCATTGATCAGCGGCAGGAACATATATGTCGAACCCGGCAGGTATACTTTTTTCTCAACCCCCTTTTCCCCAAAAAGGGTTAGTTTCTTTGTCCGGACGCCGACTTCCGTTTCACCGGTTGAATTAAATATACATCCGGAAGCAAACAGGCAGAACACAATCACGATTAAGGCTTTAAAAGACTTTATCATTTTACACCTCCCTGGCGCACATCAAAAAGGTTGAGCGCATTGTCCAGGTCAAGGGGATTCACCCCCGAAGGCCCATCACTCGGAAGGACGATGATATCCATTCCTTTATACACATCCGCCATTTTCAGTCCCACCATTCGCTCGGCCCCTTTTCCTTTTAATGCCTCATTTTTCAGACGCACTTTTTCAGCATCCGCCAACTTGACCAGGAGGTCTGCTTCTGCGGTTTTCTTTCGAAAATAAAGATCCTTTTCCGCGTTCTTTCTGGTGACGTACGCTTTGCCCTTTTCCATTTCCACGGAAACGGTTACAATGCCTTCCTGCTCAACTTTTTTCAGTTTCGCCTCTTCAACTGCGGCTCGGGCTTCCGCCTGATTTTTAAAAACCAGCTGATCTTTTAATTTCTTTTCTTCAATATTTTTCTGAATTTCATCGCTGTATTTGAAATACCTTACCAGAACATAATCGACCACAATCCCTTTATCTTTCAACTCTGCATTCAAATTATCCTTTGCCGCATCAGCCTTTGCTACCCGGAGCGGACTGTTGTAAAACTCTTCCGTGGTCAGTTTCCCCAGTGTTTCTTTTAAAGCAGGCTCAGCTTTGGGAATAATACCGTTATCTTCAAAAAGATTCCCCGGTCCGATTTTCGTAAACACCTTATATGGATCGGCAATATGATAAAGTATCGACACATCGACATCCACAAAAAAGCCGTCGGATGTCTGGATATGGGCCGCCGGTTCCTGGCGGGCATAATCCGATGATGTTTGGGGAAAATTGGTCAGCTCCAGCACCTGGATATCTCTTCGCAGATAATGCATTGTCTGAAGGACCGGAATAATAAAATGCAGACCAGGGCCATATATTTCTTTATGAATACCGCGATTAACACCTATTTTTACCTGTTTAATTCCGTATTCATTGGGTTCCACATATTTTAAAAATGAATTATACGTCAGCACCAAAATAGCCAGCACCCCGATAACCAGGACCATTTTGCCTGAAAGATGAAACTTGATGCGGGGAATTTTGATTCTTTCCTTCATGCCGGTTGGCATCGAAACGACTCTGATATTATTGTCTTCCATCATCAAAACCTCCTGTTTCTGGTTGTTCGCACACTGTTAAAAACGCTCAATCAATTTATCAATAAGAAATGAACTCTCCCGCATGGCCTGCTCCCCAAACGGTCCAAACCATTCGGCAATTTTTTCAAATTCCTGTTCAAACTCTTCTTTATCACCTTTTTCCAGCATTTCGAGATTCTTACTTAAGCTGCTGATATAATCTTTGAGCAGAGCCCGTCGTTCCGGGGTGGCAAAAATAATTTCCGCATACAACGATGCATCCTGGGCAAACAGCCGACCGACCATTCCCAGTTCCAGGCGGTAGATAGGGCTTGAAAATTCCAGTGTCCGTGCCAGAGGCACCTTTTTGGATGCCAGAAACTGACCAAACGCAAACGTGGCAAAATGGCGCAGGGACTGGACAAATTGCATAATCTCATCATGTTCATCCGCATCAGACATCACGATAATAGAGCCCCATAAGGAGAACTGCTCGATCACCCATCGGCAGGCATCATCATCACGGCCCGGCGTTGCCACCACAATCTGCTTATCAAGCGTCGACGTGGTGGGTCCGAACAGGGGATGCAAGCCCAGCACCGGTCCGGGATGCGCTTTTAACATGGCATTGAGAGGAACTTTCTTAATACTGGTGACATCCACCAACACCGCATCCAGCGGTAGAAAGGGGCCGATTCGTTCAACAATTTCCGGAGTCCTGTCAATAACAACGGATATGATACACAAATCGATACCGTCACAAAGTGCGGCGACATTCGGCCAGTCTTTGCTGCCCATAGACCGGACCTGGTATCCGGCACCTGAAAACCAGTTAACAAAATAACGGCCCATCTCACCGGTTCCGCCCACAATCAGGACGGTTGCCCCGGGTTTCACCGCTTTTCGGGCCATCTGGCCGGTCTGTTCAACCCGTGAACGATGCATGATAATCCGGTAGAGTTCCTCGATGAAATCCGGGTTCAACCCGGCCTCCCGCGCCTGCTGACGTCGGGCGGAAATCAGATCTTCTTCCCTGGAAGGATGATATACCTGCAGGTTATGCGCCTTTTTCAGGGCAACCACATGTTCCACCTGCTTCTGACGTTTGGACAGTAAATCAACCACCTGCTGATCAATTGTATCAATTTCATGTCTCAACGCCGCCAGTTCAGTCTGACACACTTGGGAAATGTCACTCATTGTTTGTCCTTTTCAAAATATGAATCACTATAAAATTTCAGTTTTTTTTGGATGTTAATCCCTCATAATATCTATGAATCCCTATTTTATCAATAAGAATCAATTATAATCGGCTTTCGCATGAAACGTCTGGTTTCAAAAACATTTTTGACAACAGGCTTGAATTCCCTTTTTTTTATTTTTATTTCGAAATTCCAATAAGATATGGTAGTCATAAATCTCAAACAATTTATATACCGGATTTTAACACCGGCTGACCCTACAGGAGAATCTCATATCTATGAATACTATATCACGTCAAAAAATTCTGGGTTTTATCATCATCCTATTTATCCTGTGTTTTCTTACCAGCACAAATGTTTGGGCCAAAGGGTTTAAGAAAGAATACAAACTCCAGGTAACTATCGGCCCCAACTTTTACTGGGGCCAGGGTGCGGCAAAATTCGCAGAATTGGTTAAAGAAAAAACAGGCGGCCAAATTAATATCAAGCCCTATTACGGGAGCTCCCTCCTTCAGGGCGCTCAGCTGAAATCCGCTCAACTGGTGGCAAAAGGTGTGATTGACTGTGCATTTGAATCCACCATCAACATCGCGTCTGTTATCCCGGAATGCAATGTTTTCTCCCTGCCTTTTTTTGTAAACACCTATGAGAACCTGGACAAACTGGAACAGGGACAAACCGGTAAAGTGATTTTTGAAGCCATGAAAAAGAAGCGGATGATGCCCCTTGCCTGGGGAGAAAACGGATTCCGCCAGATCACCAATGATAAAATCGCTATCCGGCAACCGCAGGATTTAAACAATATGAAAGTGCGCGTGGTCGGCAGTCCGATATTTATTGATATCTACCGGCAATTGGGGGCAGATCCGGTGAACATGAACTGGGGAGACGCCATCACCGCGTTTCAGCAGGGAGTGGTCGACGGCCAGGAGAATCCGGCCGGTGTTCTGCTGCCGGTCCAGATCTGGCAGTATCACAAGCAGGTCACCTTCTGGAACTATCTGGCAGATCCACTGATCTTTTACTGGAATAAACAGCAGTGGGACAAATTTCCCAAAGATATTCAACAGGCGATTTTACAGGCAGCCGTTGAAGCCGGTCGGTTTGAAAAAGCCATGTGCCGGGCAGGCTTAGATGGTGAAACATCAATTAATATCCTAAAAACCGATTTTAACCATGTAATGAAAATTTCGGACCCGATGTCATTTTTACAGCAAAACAAAATGACAGTCACCATTCTTTCAGACGACGAGCGGGAAGCATTTAAAAAAGCCACCCAGCCAGTTTATAAAAAATGGGTGCCGAAAATTGGAAAGGATCTGGTAGAGAAGGCCAAGACGGATATGGGAATCAAGTAACTGAACATCGAACATTGAACATCGAACGTCCAACTTCCAATAAGGAACATTATCATTTTTTATTATTTTAAAATTCATAAGAATATAAATGGCAGAGCAAAGCGATATCCGTATTCAATGTTCGATGTTCGATGTTCGATGTTGAAAACAAAATATTTAACCCATTAAAATAAAAAATAAACAGCAAACCAGCATGCACCAATCCAACAAAAAACTCCGAATCGACCACCTGATTGCCGCAGCCCTTTTATTTGCAATGGCCTTCATTGCCTTTGCCAATGTCATCAGCCGGTATCTGTTTCATTTCTCTTTTTCAGCCACTGAGGAAATCACTATCAACCTGTTTGTATGGCTTACGGTGGTGGGTTCCGGCATCGCGTTTGAACGGGGTGGCCAGCTCGGCATGGTAACCCTATTCAACATATTTCCAAAGCGCTTTCAAAAAGCTGTGATTATTTTCAGCGCCCTATTAAGTGCCGCCCTTTTCATCATTGTTGATATTTTCATGATCCAGGCCATCTATGATGAAATCACATTATTTGAGGCAACCTCCCCGGCCCTTGGCATTCCGGTCTGGATCTATTATGTCGGCGTCCCGGTTTTATCCGTATTTGTATTTAACGGCATTTACAAAAATGCCGATGCTCAACTTCAAAATCTCAAAACTGGGATCGAGAATTAACTCTCATGGATATTCTTGTCCTGACACTGATCTTTTTTATCCTCATGCTTATCGGGGTTCCCATCGGCACATCCCTGGGAATTTCAGCCGTAATTACAATTTTTCAGTTTGACCTGGGCATTGAAATGGTGGGGATCAATTTCTCCTCCGGTATTGCCTCTTTCCCGCTGCTGGCGGTTCCGTTTTTTATCCTGGCCGGTTTCCTGCTGAACAAGGCCGGTTTGGCGGCGTCTATTGCGCGATTTTTTGAGCTGATTTTAGGCAAATCCACCGGCGGCCTTGCCATGGTGTCTGTATTTACCTGCATGTTCTGGGGCGCGTTGTCCGGGTCCGGACCGGCCACTACGGCAGCGGTGGGTCTGATTCTGCTGGCCCCTATGATCAAACACGGGTATGATAAAAATTTTGCCGGTGCCCTGATTGCCAATGCATCAGATCTTTCCATCATTATACCGCCCAGCATTGCCTTTATCATTTACGGCAATATCACCAGCGTATCTGTCAGCGCCCTGTTTGTGGCCGGCATTGTTCCGGGCATCCTTACCGGCATCGGCACCGCGCTGGTTGCATATCTGATCTCAAAAAAACGGGGATATCACGGCATTCATCAACGCGGCGATATCAAAGAAATCCTAAAAGCATTGAAAGACGCGGTCTGGGCGTTTATTTCACCGATCATCATTCTTGGCGGCATTTATACCGGAAAATTCACCCCCACCGAGGCGGCGGTGGTCAGTGTTTTCTACAGCCTGTTTGTCGCGCTTTTTATCTATCAATCGCTTACCTGGCGCAGCTTTTTGGATGTGCTGGTGGATGCGGCCGTCACCAGTTCGGTGATCATGTTTATCGTGGCCTTTGCCGGCATATTCTCATGGACCACGTCCGTCACCGGATTTGTTGACCAGGCGGCGGAATTTATCATCCGCATTTCACCAAATGCCATTGTCATGATTATCCTGATCAACCTGCTGCTATTAGTTCTGGGCATGTTCATTGATGCCATATCCATTTCATATCTGGTGATGCCGGTACTGATGCCGGTATTGCAGGCATTTAATATTGATCCGCTGTGGTACGGCGTTATTTTCATCACCGCCCTTGCCATCGGCCAGGCCACCCCGCCAGTGGGGGTCAACCTTTTTACCGCTGCCAACCTGATTGGCGGTGATGTGGATGGGGTGGCAAAACAAGCGATTCCCTTTGTGCTCATGGATATTCTGATTTTGATTATCTTAACCATGATACCGGCCTTATGCCTTTATCTGCCCAAATTAGCCGGGCTTTACTGATGGCGTCGTCAAAAATCCCATCTACTGCGTTATAGCTATTTTTCAAGCCCCTCAATATACGACTTGTATTATCCTGGGCCTGAAAAATTGCTACGCCTTGCCAAATTTTATGCGATTAGTGAAATTTTTAACATAGCCATCCAGCTATTTTTTTTACTGAGTTCACACTTTTATTATCATCTATCCGCCTTGACTCTTAATCCATCATTTTGTTAGGATACGTGGCATATAAATCTCACATTTATTTTTTTTTAATAACAACCTGATTAAGTAGTTTACTATATGAAAAATACGGAAAAAGAAAAAACACCCTCCCAACAGGCGGCAGAAGATCTTTTTAATTTCGCCATCGACAGGACTGACATTAAAGAAGTGATGCTCGGCCTGCATGAAGAAGCAGACATCAAACGAAATACCGTAGAATACGAGCTGCCGCTGCTTAAAATTATTACCGTGGGCTGGAGCTTTTCCTATTTTATCAGCCATGTGCCTTATAGAAATGAACTTTCCAGAATTTACTGGGATTCAGTTCGGGAATTCGGTCAGGGGCTGACGGAAACCACAAAACTCATGACAGGTGCCGACGTTGATTATTTTCAGGTCGTGAAAGACCGGCTGAACATGTATGTGGATGCCATGAATGAAAACCCGGATGCCAAAGAACCGGCTGTTATCATCGGCCCCGAGTTTGCCGGTGCTTGCGGAAACCGCGATGATGTCTTTACGGTGATGACCGGCTCCCGCCTGTTTATTGCAACCGCCGGGAGTGTAAAATCCTATCTGGAAAAAATAAAATCGAGGTAAGCATTCACAGGGTGCCGTAGATGTGAGGCGCCGAGCATATAGACGACCTTTTGTACTTCAATTGCTCGGCAACAGCAGATGCGGTGCCCTGTGAATGCTTACAAAAAATTTGTTCTACGACCGGCTCAGTGCCATTAACCGGTATACGACCATACCGGCCAGCCAGGCAGCATCCTCCGGTGATAAAAACGCACCGGCGATTGAATCAAAAAGAATATTGGCTTCCGGTTCAAATTCGTCATCCCCTTCATAAATAATCATTTGCAAGGGGATCTTGGGGAAAACACGAAACTCAAATGCGGCATCACCGATATCAATCGGCTTTCCATTGATTTTGGGTGCAGCCGTTGTCAATCCGGTGATATTTTTTCCAAACACTTTTTTTAGCGGGTTAATGGCCCGTTGCACAAACGCACTAAAGTAAAATGAGGCCCCGGGGATTTCCCGATAAGCGATCCAGCGCCCGGTCGGCACAATCGATTTCATGGCGGTCAGGTAATGCAGAATCAACACCTGTTCCTGAATGGGAACGTCACCCCCTAAGTCAGACACATCTTTAAATTCAAAATCCGGATAACCAAACTGATACATTCGATTCAAAAAGGATATTTGAAATGTTACCTTATTTACTATTTCAATGCCTGAACATGCGGCGATATCATCCATCGATTCTTTTGCAAGTTGTTCTACAGCAATTTTTTTTACGTTAAAATAATCATCAACTCGTGCCTTTAAAATTTTCTCCATTAAAAAGCTTTTCATGGTGACGCATCACCACTGCACCATAAAATAATTTATCTATCATTTCAAATAATTATATATTTATTAGTTGAAAGAAAAAAAAGCCCCTCCCTGATTGACAGAGTGGGGCTTTGGATCATCATTTTTCGAATCGGCTTTTTATATTACAATTCAAGCCATGAATCAGAATACAGGGTTCTGCCAAGAATAACATCAACGGTCTTGACATAATCCGTCAGTTCCTTGGAAAGACTGCTGATATCCGGTGCATTACCGTCCATGGTCGCATAAACCACATCAACGATATCCTGTCGTTTGCCTTTGGCAATTTCCGTCAATTTTTCATCTAAAGGATCTGAAATAACAGAGTACATGCCGTATTTTTCCAGCATGACCATGTATGTTGAATTCAAAATTGGACGCAGGTGAACCGGGGGGCCATTGGAAATATTAGACAGACCGCAGGTGCTTTTTGCGCCCGGTGCAATGTCCTGGATCATTTTCTGAAATTCCAGCAGGCTCACACACTGCTGCTGCTGAATATTAACCGGGGTGACAATACCGTCTACCCAGATTCGATCATTCTCAATGCCGGCTTCGTTGGCTGCATAAAGCAATTCAACGCAAAGTGCGGCTCTTTCATTCTCATCTCTCGGTAATCCGTCCGGGCCCCACATCAATGCGACAAAATCCGCATTATATTCAGCTGCCAGAGGGATCATTTTTTCATATCTTTCAGTACGGCACATAATTGAGTTAATCAGGGGCGCTTTTTCAGTCGGTTTGTAAACCTTAAGGCCAGCTTCAATCGCATCAATGTTTGAACTATCAAGAATCAGAGGAATATCATCCACCACTTCCTGAACCGTCTGAATCACCCACGGCATTAACTCCGCCCCGTCCTTTTTGGCGGGTCCGAGATTGATGTCAATATAGTCCATTCCCTGCGCTTTTTGAAAAAGTGCTTCTTCCTGGATTGGTTTCGGATCGCGCGCCTTGAACGCAGCACCAATCTTTTTGGACATGACATTTAAGCTTTCACCAAGACATAACATTTACTCTACCTCCATTTTTTGGTTTGACGGTTGATCCCACCAGCACACCTAAAATATATCTTATTGCTGAAAGATATCAACACACAAATCAATCCCATGTTAAAATTTTATTTGGCCTTTAAAAATGCAGGCAGATGAGGCGCTTCTCTCGGTCCGACCGTAATGGTCCAACCCGGCAACTCTTCTTCGACTTCACCTGCGATGGCAGCTGCATATCCGGGAATAATCAATTCTTTATTTTTCACTTTATCGTCAATACCGCATTTTTTAACAAACATTCCAACGTCATCACCGGCAAATTTACCTGCCGCCCATGCTGTCAATACGGACAAGCCTTCCGTATCTTTAATCAGTAACCAGGTCGGCACCTTGCTGCCCTCGATTTCACCGGAAACAATAAAGTAGGTCAATGCAAAGTTGGTTGTGATGACAACCGGTGAATTTTCATCCGGATTTCCGATTTCATAGATACCCTCGGTAACTGTCATCGGGCGCTGCGGATCGGTAAAAATATTGAGTCTTTCAAGCAACAGCGGGAACAATGATTCCGTGGTAAAATCAGAAAGTACTGTAATTGCGCCGTATTTTGCGATAAACATGGCAGCCAGCATGGTTTCCATATCCAGATTGGATGCCATTTCACACGGAAATGCAATGGTGGGAAAACCCAAAGAGCGATTCCCGTCTTTTAATGCCGAGCGTCTCATAACGACCTGATCTTCAAATGCCTGCTTGACATCACGTGATCCGGAATCCAGCACCAGCTTTTTAAGGCCCATGCCCACCAGTTTGTCGGTCAGAGGAATCAGCGCTTCAATAGAATCCGCTTTAACAGCCAGCGGCAGATCGTTATCTTTTGCCAAAGCAGCATAAGCGTCGACCGTTGCTTCCGTGGCTGCATAAATCAACGGATTTTTAAAGCTGGTCGCTTCAACCGCTGCTTTCATTGCATCGGCATTGTCAGACATTAAAATTAAATTAAATTCAGAAGTTTCCGCAATCGTTTTGGCTGTTTGGGCAAATGCTTTTGCATCGCCGGCATCTTCAACCGCAACCAGTTCCGGACGCAGATTAAAACCAACCCGTTCATACTGAAATGCATTCCAGGCAGCCAGTTTTGCCTTCAGGTCCTTGTCTTTAATATCCGATCTGACCCTGGCAGCGATCGCTGTGGGGTTATAAAATGTTTTTTCATGTCGATACATTACGGTCTCAGCGCCGACCGTGAACTTACGGACGCCTTTACCAATTTGAACCGGAAGAATCGGCGGCGCAGAAGCTTCCGCCAGTTGCTCTCTTGCTTCATCCGAAACATAGGGACACGCGTCAAGTTCCGCCTTACCCGATGCAAGGTTCATTGCAAATGCAAGACAGGTAGGGACCCCGCATTCCTTGCAATTGGTCTTCGGAAGGAGCTTGAAAATCTGTATACCAGTTAGTGCCATTTTTGTCTCCTTAATATACTTAATCACTTAATCAAAATTTATTATCAAATGCGCATTTTAAACTTTTAATAATGACATCGCGGAAAAACATTCGTCTGAATTCCCGCGATGTCATTGGACACTTGATATTTATTATTTATCAGCCGATAAGCGAATCCATTGTCAATGCCGGATGTCCTTTTTCCTGAAGAAACGGCAGAATTTCTTCTTCCGTGATACCCACAGTTTCATCGGCGATCATGTCATACAGATCCGGGCAACCCATTTCTTTGCCACGTTTTTCGATACGCTCTTTGATCTCTTCTTTCAACATTTTGGGCATCCACACCATTCGAAGCAGCCCACCATCCCCCAGAATAAACTTGCCCTGGGTAATATTGTATTTGGAGTGGCCAACAAATCCAGGCGATTGCGCCCCGCCGCCCATGACACCGGCCAGCGTGGTAAACTTCATGCCGGACGGTGTTTCTCCGGCATAATCACGGCCGACTGTCATGATACCATTACAGGAAGGCAACATGGCCGCAATACATTCACAACAACCGCAGGTGGTCATGGGATCCTGAACTATTGAGTATAAATTGTACAGGGGAACCGCGCCTCTGGAAGCTTTGTAAACAAAATCATTAACACCTTTCCATTGTCCCAGCACAGGATCCAAGCATTCGCCCTTTTCTATGGGCTGGTTCGGACCCGTCGGGTTAATTTCAAAAGAAGCCTTACAGTCCATCCAGTTATATGCGCCGCAAAGTCCTGTTCTTTCTGGGCTGACGGTGCATACATGGTTGGGAGCAAATGACTGGCATAATGTGCAGGAATAAAATATTTCAACACCTTCGTCGGTCATATTTTCAACACGCTCATCACGCATCTTATATTCAGCCCGTGCCCGTTTGGTAAGTTTGTCGACATCTGCTTTTTTTGTGTAAAGTGTAATCTGTACCTTGTCTAAAATATTACCAAAATCCTGATGGAACTTGGCATGTAATACAACACCAATATCCTTTAAGGTAAATCCCTTTTCAACAGCCGCCTTGCCAACACGAACCCATGAAATATCTCTCTGGCCGATATGCATAATGCCCTGAATATAGTTGACCAAATGATGGACCTGACGTTCGATAATCGGTTCAAAATCAGACTGGAATTCACGACCGGCAACCTGGGCATAAATACCCAGCGGAAAGGTATCGCCTTCTTTTAAATCAGTCACATCCGGACCAATAATCTCCACCTTGCCGTCTTCGATTTCATTCATTTCCGCCATCTTGCAAAGCTCAGTACACTGGGTCTTGCCACCGCCACACTGAGCATACAGGTCGGCGCCACGAACACGTTCACCCTCATAAGCCGGACCAAACGCACACGGGATTTCAATGTCGGAAACAAGGGTTTTAAGTCCACGGACTTCAACCGACTTCGCACATATTTCATCGTGCGCCACAGGGGCTACCACATGCTCGTATGTACAAATACCCGTGGGAAGAATCTCGGTAATGTCGGTATCAGCTATGGTGGGAAAACCCCAATTTACACATCCTGCAGCAGCAACGCCCCACTCAGTTCCCACATCACCCAGGGCATTGACAAATGCAAAAACCCTTTCCTTGTTATACATGAGAATCTTTTTATAATCCCCAGGTTCAATACCACCAAAGGCCATGGCCACCCTGTTTGCAAATCCCAATGCAAAAACCGCAGATGAAATATCCGGGCCGAAACAGGCAATTCGTGTACCCCATCCGACCTGCACGCCGGCTTCAATCAGCTGCTCAACCACGGTGGTACCGTTATGGTTGGCTGCCAGGAACATATAAAGGCCTCTTTTCTGATAATCTTCAATAATCATCTTGGCTGTTGCAACATCCGGTGCCGAGCCCACGATGGCGGCAAAACCAGGCGCGGAGCCATCAACAAACTCAACCCCTCTTTTCCTGAAAATTACATCGTCGGCAGCGCCGGTCCAGATCTTACCGGCTTCAATATCCGGATCTTCTGCATGAAGATAAAAATCAGGCTCATTCAGATACCTGAGCGCCTCAATTACTTCATAAGATATGATGCCTGCCATGCCTGCGTCCAGAAGAGGACCCAGGTAAGGGAGCCAGTTTTTGTTTTTAATGTGCGGGGGAAGAAGACCCCGCGCAATATTTAAGGGTTCCTGCAGATCTTCAAGGGTTTCTACCTTGATGCCGAAAAGTGAATATATGACCGGCAGAAAATAACCGGTGTTGGGAAACCCGACCTTGGTATCTGCATTATAGGTCGCAAGCGCTTTTTGATACGCCCCTTCGGCCTGTGCAACAACTTTATAACCGCCCTGAACAGCAGCAAATGCTATTAATCTTGACATCTTGTTCCTCCTTCGTTGAGGATTTTATATTTAATAATAATTTTACAATACATGGTTTTGATTATACCTGGCCTAAAGAGCCTGACGTGCGGCAAAATCCATCATAACCCGTTCCCTTGCCTTATCAATACCCAACGCTTTCCGCTTTTTGTCGATATGGGCAATCATTTTATGGGCATGTTTAATCGGATCCGGTTCCGTATCCCACATGCCGCCATACATCTCTTCAAATTCCTTACAGATGAAATCGGTGAACACCGGCGCGCCCGTTGTGGGCAAATTACTGAAAACCGTATACACACCGGATGCGACAAAATAATGACCGATACTGATGGCCTTTTCACTCATCCACTCCGGCGCGCTTCCCGCAACCGGAATGTCGGATATATCATTTCCTAAACCGCCTGCCTTAACAACCTCTGTTGCTGCCAGCAGAATCCGGCTGTTGTCCACACAGGAACCCAAATGAAGAATCGGCGGAATACCGACGGTTTCGCAAACCTCAGCCAGCCCGGCCCCTGCGTAAATTGCTGCAGCCTCAGGCACCAGCAGTCCTTCCGTAGCACATGCAATGGCGGTACATCCCGTTACGAGGACAAGAACATCATTTTTGATCAACTCTTTACAAATTTCGATATGATCACGATTGTGTTTCGTTCGGGCGTTATTACATCCGACAACACCGGCAAGACCCCGAATACGTCCATTAATAATATTATCATTTAATGTATAATACGTGCCGCGGAATGATCCCCCAAGATGATATTCTGTGGATTCAACACCAAACCCGGCCACAACAAGGGATTTGTGCTTCGGAATCATCACCTCCGCACTGCGATTTTGAAAGTTATCAATGGCCAATTTAACGATCCGCTCGGCGTCTTCAAGTGCATGG
>Ga0307991_1000559_pt1 | contig 26837 bp, 21 predicted proteins | sample EllFjometagen131_FD_203146 | JGI IMG/M metagenome (GOLD analysis project Ga0307991, IMG submission 203146) | Marine microbial communities from Ellis Fjord, Antarctic Ocean - #131 | ecosystem: Environmental > Aquatic > Marine > Unclassified | place: Southern Ocean | collected 2014-10-08 | reverse complement strand
TGACCATCCGTCATAAGGTTTAAGCACTCCTGAAATTGTTACTGAAGACTCCAGAGCTTTCATTGATGTTGTTCCAACAGCACAAATGTTTTTCTTCTTCTCTTTTGCTGTGTTAACAATATTAACAGTTTTTTCATCAATCAACACTTGTTCTGATTCCGGTTTATGTTTTAAAAGGTCTTCAACTTCAATATTTCTAAAATTCCCTAATCCTGTATGAAGAGTAATTTCAGCAAAATTAATTCCAATTAATTCAAGACGCTTTATAAGTTCACGGCTGAAATGCATACCGGCAGTTGGAGCAGCGATAGCACCTTCGTGTCTTGCAAAAATAGTTTGATATCTTTCTTTATCTTCCGGCTCAACTGGTCTGTCGATTAATTGTGGTAATGGAGTTTTTCCAAGTTCTTCAATTATTTTTTTGAACTCTTCATAAGGTCCGTCAAATAAGAAACGTAAAGTTCTGCCGCGTGATGTTGTATTGTCAATAACTTCTGCTACTAAGGACTGATTTTCTCCAAAAAAAAGTTTGTTACCAATTCTTATTTTTCTTGCAGGATTAACCAAAACATCCCATAAACGTGCTTCTTGATTCAATTCCCTTAAAAGAAAGACATCAATATTTGCACCTGTTTTTTCTTTAATACCATATAATCTTGCAGGAAATACTTTTGTGTTATTAATGACGAAAGCATCTCCGTCGTCAAAATAATTTAATATATCCTTAAATGTTTTATGCTCAATGGTTTTTTCTTTTCTGTTAATAACCATTAATCTTGATTCGTCTCGGTATTTTGTAGGGTGGTAAGCAATTAATTCTGTGGGTAATTCATACTTAAATTGGGATAGCTTCATATATTGTAATTTTATTTTAGGGTTCTTTACGAAAAGCGTGCGAAGATAATACATTTTACATCAAAAGTCCAGCTTTTTAGCAATTATTTTAATCAATATTAAATTTTTTTTTACATGATAATGCATTATTTTTGTTTTTTCTTATTAATAACCTTAGTTGAGGAATATGTTACAGATAAATTTTATAAAAGAAAACAGTCAGGAAGTAATAAAACGACTTGCAGTAAAAAATTTTAAAGCAGAAGAAATAATCAGTAAAATTATTAAGGTTGATAATAATCGTCGGGAAATTCAAAAAAATCTTGACGATACTTTAGCAAAATCAAATACAATTGCTAAAGAAATAGGAAATTTATATAAAAGTGGAAACATTGATGAAGCAAATAATCTAAAGAAACAAACTGGTATTTTAAAAAACCAATCTAAAGAATTAGGTGAATTATTTGACAAAACTGCAACAGAATTAAAAGATCTTTTATTATTAGTTCCAAACATTCCTCATAAAGAAGTTCCAAAAGGAAATTCTGAAAATGATAATAAAATTGTTGAAGAAGGTGGTAAATTACCGGAAATGCAGGCTGATGCAATGCCTCATTGGGAGCTTGCTAAAAAATATGATATTATTGATTTTGATTTAGGTAATAAAATTACTGGAGCAGGATTTCCTGTTTACAAAGGAAAAGGTGCTTGTTTGCAACGTGCTTTAATAAATTTTTTCCTTGATAATGCTATAGAAGCTGGTTATACTGAGATACAAACTCCTTTGCTAGTTAATGAAGAATCCGGTTTTGGAACAGGACAATTACCTGACAAAGAAGGTCAGATGTATCATGTTCAAACTGATAATTTATATCTTATCCCAACTGCCGAAGTCCCTCTTACAAATATTTACAGAAACGTTATTTTGAAACCTGATGATTTCCCTAAAAAGAATACTGCATATTCAGCATGTTTCAGGCGCGAAGCTGGTTCATACGGGAAAGATGTACGTGGACTGAATCGTTTACATCAATTTGATAAAGTTGAAATTGTCCAGATTGTGCATCCCGAAAAATCTTATGAAGTTTTGGAAGAAATGCGTAAGCATGTTGCTTCTCTTGTTGAAAAATTAAAATTACCCTATAGAATACTAATTCTTTGCGGTGGAGATGTAAGTTTTGCTTCTGCTTTTACTTATGATTTTGAAGTTTTTTCAGCAGCTCAAAAAAAATGGTTAGAGGTTAGCTCAGTTTCAAATTTTGAGTCTTTTCAGGCAAATCGCATGAAATTACGATATAAAGATTCTGATGGGAAAATAAAACTTGCCCACACACTTAACGGGAGTGCTTTAGCGTTACCAAGAATACTTGCTGCAATCCTTGAAAATAATCAAACTCCAAAAGGAATAAAAATTCCTGATGTATTAGTTGAATATACAGGATTCGAAATTATTGATTAATTTTATTAAACTCGTCATAAAAAATATTATCATGAACAGATTATTCAAAACTCTAATACCAATTTTGCTAATTTCTCTCGCAATTAGCAATTGCAAAAATAGCCAACATTCGGAAAAAATATCAAAAGTTGATAGCCTTCAAACTACTTTAAATCTTGCTGAAAAAAAGCTTTGTGAGATTGATTCAAACTTGGTTATGAAAACGTATAATGAATATTTTGAAGTAATCAACGAATTCAACGAAGTGTTCCCCGATGTCAGAGATGAAAATTGGACAACAATTTGTTTATATGGGAATATAAAATCCGGCTTAAAAGCATACGTTAAGCAGCATGATAAAATAAAAGAAGAAATTAATCTTTCGCGAACACAATTGAAAAACTTAGAAAGTGATATTAAAAATAATATTGTTGATGAAGAAAATTTTAACAAATATCTTTTGGATGAAACCGAAATAATTAATTCTCTTAGCCAAAGAACTAATTTTCTTATTGATAATGCAAAATTTGAAATCACACAGTACGATTCGCTCACTCCATTAATGAACAATATGATTGAGTATTATAAAAATAATTACACTAAATAGTTGAATGTTAAAACTTGCAAAAAATATTATTCTTTTAACTTTTCTTTTTTATACTGTAATCCCTGCTTTTTCTCAAATTAATAGTGAAAAATCAACTTCAGATTTTGATAATGATGAAAAACTTGGAGCTCATTATTATAGCACTGGCGAATTTGACAAGGCAGTTGTTATTTATGAAAATTTATATAACAAAAAGCCAACTCCTTTTTATTATTCCTATTATTTAAATTGTTTGATAGAGCTTAAAGATTTTAAAAAAGCTGAAAAAATTGTAAAAAAACAAGGGAGGTTAAATAAAGATTCTCAAAAATATATTGTTGAATTAGGTTATGTTTATAATAAAGCAAAGCGTCCCGATAAAGCAAAAAAACAGTTTGAATTAGCTATTAAAGAATTAAAATCCGAACAACAAAATGTTATTGACCTTGCCAATGATTTTCTTGTAAGAGATGAACAAGAATATGCAATAAAAACCTATCAGAAAGGAAGAAAAATACTTAAGAAAACTTACCCTTTTAATTTTGAACTTGCAGAAATTTATGAGAAAAAAGGTGATTATCAAAAAATGATGAATGAGTATATTGAGCTTCTTGATTTTAATGTTTCTTATCTTCAAAATGTTCAAAGCAAATTGCAAATAATTATTAGCGAAGATATAAGCAATAATACAAGTGAAGCATTAAGAAATGTGTTGTTGGACAAGGTTCAAAAACATCCATCTAATCTGGTTTATCCTGAAATGCTTTTGTGGTTTTCTATTCAGAAAAAAGATTTCAAATTGGCACTAATACAAGCAAAATCACTTGATAAAAGATATAACGAAGAAGGCGAAAGTGTTTTTCAGCTTGCAAGTTTAATAGCTGCCAACAAAGATTATGATGTTGCAATTGATGCCTATAATTATGTAATAAAAAAAGGTGAAAATAATTTTTTATATCTAAGTAGTAAAATCAGGTTATTGGATGTAAAATATTTAAAGATAACCACCACAACAAATTTTACTAAAGCAGAACTTATTGAGCTTGAAAAAGAGTTTAATTCAACAATTGATGAATTGGGCAAAGATGCCAGTATATTGCCAATATTGAAAAATCTTGCTCACATGCAGGCATTTTATCTTAACAAAACCGACGAAGCAATTAAGTTGTTGCAGGAAGCAATAAATTATAAAAATGCACCTAAGCATGAGACAGTTTTATGTAAAATTGAATTAGCTGATATTTTTCTGATGTCAGGCGAAGTTTGGGAAGCAACTTTATTGTATTCACAGGTTGAAAAAGCTTTTAAAAATGAACCAATCGGTCATCTTGCAAAATTCAAAAATGCAAAGCTATCCTATTATATCGGCGAATTTAATTGGGCTAAAACTCAACTTGATGTGCTGAAAGCTGCTACTTCAAAACTAATTGCTAATGATGCAATGGATTTAGCATTGTTGATAAGCGATAATATTGATTCTGATAGCTCGTTAATTCCTTTGCAAAAATTTGCAAAAGCTGATTTGTTGGTTTTTCAAAACAAAGATGAATTAGCTTTAGCTGTTCTTGATTCCATTGCTAAAGATTTTTTGTTTCATCCTCTGCAGGATGAAATTCTTTTCAAGAAATCCGAGGTAATGATAAAGAAAGGGAAATATGAGGAAGCAGCTGATTATTTGATAAAAATTACAAATAATTATTCATGGGACATTCTTGCCGATGACGCTTTGTTTAAACTCGCTGAACTTAATGAGCATCAATTTCAAAAGCCAGGGAAGGCTATGGAATTATATCAGCAAATAATAACAAATTTTCCGGGAAGTTTATACACAGTTGAAGCAAGAAAGAGATTTAGAATTCTAAGAGAGAAAACAAAAAAAAGCGAGATGTCAGATGAAGAATAATTTTTTCATAATGTAGAATAGATTATAAAGATTACATTATTAGGTAATACTGAGAATGTAGTATAAAAAACAAAATACAAATAACAAAAAACAAATAATTTTCAATTTATCAATAATTAATTTTCAAAACTATTTATATATTAAAAACCGAAATGTAAATATTGAGCATGAAACCAATAAGTTTTAAAATGATAAATATTAATAAATTACATTGATTAAGCACTTGTTTTGTTTTAGTTTTTTAAACATCCAGTCGGACAAGTTTGGAATTTGTATTTTATTTGCTATTTGTGTTTTGCTATTTGGAATTTATTGAATATTTAGATATTTTCGTTTTCAATTAAATAACAGAATAAACAATTATAAGGTGACAGTAAGAGCAAAAAAATATCTTGGTCAGCATTTTCTTAATGATGATAATATTGCAAAAAAAATTGTTAATATGCTTTCATCACAAACTCGTTATGTTCTGGAAATAGGACCGGGTATGGGAATTCTCACCAAGCATCTTATTGCTAATAATGATTTTGAAACTTATGTAATTGAAATTGATAAAGAATCTGTTGAATATCTTCACAGTCATTTTCCTGAAATTGAAAAAAACATTATTTCTGAAGATTTTTTAAAATTTGACATTAAAAATTTCTTTGACGATAAAATTAATATAATCGGCAATTTTCCTTACAATATCTCAAGTCAGATACTTTTCAAAATTATTGATAATAGAAATCTTGTTACAGAAGTTGTTGGAATGTTTCAGAAAGAAGTCGCAGAAAGAATTGCTTCAAATCCCGGAACTAAAAAATTTGGAATTTTAAGCGTTTTATTGCAAGCATATTATGACATAGAATATCTTTTTACTGTAAGTGAAACTGTGTTTTCTCCCCCGCCAAAAGTAAAATCTGCGGTAATTCGTGTTAAAAGAAATAATGTTGAAAAACTTGATTGCGATGAAGTGCTTTTTAAGAAAATTGTTAAATCAACTTTCGGTGTTCGAAGAAAGACTCTTCGAAATGGATTAAAAACATTTAATCTATCACAGGAAATCTTAAAACAGGAAATCTTTAGCAAAAGACCGGAACAATTGAGTGTTGATGATTTTGTAAGAATTACAAAAGAAATTCAGGAGAATCATAATATTTCTACCACCTGAAAATATCAAATTTGTTTTTTGGCCTTTTTTCTATTTCCCAAAAAAATCCTTTTAGTATTAATTCATTTTTAGAAAGTTCTTTAAGAGGGGTTAATGTTGCAATGGGTTCTGTTAAATATAGTATGGAGTGAATTTCATTGTTTTTCAAATAGATAGTTAGGTTACTTGAAACGGATTTATTGACACCAATTAAAAATTTATTTTCATCTCTGACAAAATAAACCGATTCTGAATTTCCCTGAACCAAAACTTTTTTCAATTTGTTATCATTAAAATACCCTGTCATTTCTTTTCCTTTAATTTGGTTGAATTGTGTTGAATCGTCTTGTTCTACAAGAAAAGCAGATTTTTGGAGCAACATAGTTTTTATCTTATTATCGCTAAGCCTCAATTCGATATATTCGGCAGACAATTGATTTTTATCTGACCATATTAAAGGCTTTTCAATTAATTTAATTAGTGAATCTTTAAAATCATAAACCAGAGAATCACACATGCCTTGTAAATTCTGTTTGAAAAATTTCACTTTGTAATATGCAAATAAAGTCTTGCCGGCTTTTGCACTATCAAAAAGCATTTTCAGAGTATCAGCATGCAAAAACAATGAATCTTTTTCGTCAACAATGATTGCAACACTACTATCTGTTATCAATGAATTTCCGGTTTCTTCCATATACTCGGCAAATTGACCTTTAAGAATAATATTCTGCACTGTATCAATCATTACAACATTAAAAAAGGCTTTTCCAAAACCTAAGTTTCTGTCGTAGTAAAGGCTGTCTCCGGATAAAGTTTGTTCATCATTACGCAAATAAGCATTTTTATTATATTGAGAAATATCGCTGATTGTATTATACCAGCCATTTTCACAATAAATAAAATTATCGTCGCTGGTGATGGTTGAAGGCCCATAAAAGTATGAGATTTCAGTAATGGTATTATATTTCAGAGTGTCTGAATTCATTATGTATTCAGGATTGATAAGTACCACGCTATCTTTAAAGAAAAATTCTTTATTGTCGGAATAATAATGACCTATCTTGCTTGTTAATATATTATTTTCATCAATAATTTTCCCTCCCGAAAAATAACTTCCGATATTATTATTGAGGTCATAAATCATGTTGTCGGTAGAAAGATTGATTTGGTTATCAATCAACCTGACATTATTTTTAAGTTTAGCAATTTTTGTATTGCCGTCATAATTTAATGTGTCGCCGTAAATGTCCAAAGAATCACTCGCCTTTATATGAATATTTCCAAAGGCATCAATATTGTTTGTTTTGATATATAGATAGGCGCTGTCGCAATATAAATAAGTGTCTTCATGTTGAAAAGCAACATCCCCGATTAATCTACGGGCATCAATTTCGAGTTCTTTGCTGTAGGTGAATTTATCTGCATTAAGAATCTTTATTTTCTTAATTTTTTGTGCAGATAAAGCTGTTGAAATAATTAAGAAAATAATTATTACAAGATATTTTGTATTAATTTTTTTATTGATGCAGTTATTCATCTATGTTTTTTTGACTCTTGATTTGTAGGGGACTTCTAATAATTCCTTTCTTTCAAGAAACAAATATAATGAATAAGATGTTAAACACAAATTTTTCTTAATAGCCTAAGTTATTTAGAAAAATTTTAACGAAGCAGATTATTTATAATATTTGTTCCTATAGGGTTTTCAGAGATTTCCATATATTTCTTCAAATTTTCTCACATTATCTCATTAGTGCTTCAAAAATTTTCATCGTCTATGAAAATCTCTGAAAATCTTGATGCGAAGTAATTATTAGAAGTCCCCTATATTAATTACCAATCCTAATTAGCTTTTAATATATATATACGAAAAACAAAAATACATATTGTGATTAAGAAAATGAAATTTTAAAAAACTTTAAAATCAAAATTTTAAAATTAGACTAATATTACTAAGAAAACATTAGATAATAAACCAAAGCACCGGCAAAATAACCTGATAATGCAAGTAAACTGATTCTTTTCATATACCATATAAAATCAATTTTTTCCATTCCCATTGCAGCAACTCCGGCAGCAGAACCAATGATTAAAATACTTCCACCCGTACCTGCACAATAAGCAAGGAACTGCCAAAACTGACCATCCTGAACATACATAGCCGCTGTTCCGACAGAACCAGCAGGGGCAACATCGTACATTCCCATGGCACCAGCAACAAGTGGCACATTATCAACAATTGAAGAAAGAAGCCCAATTGCAAGGTCGATAATATAAATATTTTGATGGGTAACATCATCAAGCCAGCCTGCTAATAAGGTAAGATGTCCGGCAGATTGTAAACTTGCAACTGCCAAAAGAATTCCTAAAAAGAATAAAACTGTTGGAACGTCAACTCTTGTTAAAATTCCAACAACAGTTAACTTAGTATCAGTTTCTTTATGTCGAGTTTTATGTAGGATTTCTGTAACAAGCCAAAGCAATCCAAGACCGAATAACATTCCTAAATATGGAGGAAGATGAGTTACAGTTTTGAATACAGGAACAAATAATAATGAACTAACTCCTTGAATTAAAATCCATGTACTAACTCGTTTAGAAATTTGAGGACTATCTTCTTCATTTTCTACTGCTGGTCTGGTAACGTCATGTCCTTTCATTGTGAATGATAAAATTGTTAGTGGGACTATCATAGTAACTAAACTTGGTAGGAAAACATCTACGATAATAGGTCCTGTAGTTACATAACCTTTTATCCATAACATGATGGTTGTTACATCACCAATTGGCGACCATGCACCACCTGCATTAGCAGCAAGAATTATCATACTGGCAACAAACCAACGGTCTTTTTTATCTTCTATAAGCTTTCTAAGAAGAGCAACCATAACAATTGTTGTAGTTAGATTGTCTAAAGCTGCAGACATAAAGAAAGTTATAAAACTTAAAATCCATAAAAGTTTAACTTTATTTGTAGTTTTAATTTTGTCAGTAATAATTTTAAACCCCTGATGCTGGTCAATAATTTCGACTATCGTCATTGCTCCTAAAAGGAAGAATAATATTTCGCTAATTTCACCCAAATGCATTAATAACTGATTATGTACAACATAATCAATAAAATTTCCACCGGGATGATGATGCAAATATTCACTCCAGTGCACATTAACAGTTCCTGAGAAATTCTTAAAAACTTCGAGAATGTTTTCACCCGAAAGAACGAAAACAGTCCATGTTAAAACTCCTATTAACAAAGCCGGGACAGCCTTGTCAACTTTCAACGGATGTTCAAGAGCTATAGCGAGATAACCCAGAACAAAAATAACTATCATTAATATAAACATATTCTATAATTTTTTTAATAATCGGTAAAATTATAAAAGCTTTCTATATAAAAAAATTAAGTATTTGTTTTTTTTAGAAAATAATAATCCATTTTTAATTTTATATATATGTATATAATTAAATATTTTTATTAATTTTATTTTTTAATAACCAAATTATTTATTATGCATTTAGATGTTTTAGACCTTATCACGTTGTTAGTAATAATGGCAGCGTTTTTTCTATTGATAAATGTTAGGTATATAAAATTACCTTCAACAATAGGATTAATGATTTTAGCTTTATGTCTATCCTTGTTTGTTATTCTTGGAGAGTATGTTTTTAGCACATTAAACAGTTTGGCTCATAGCATTATGTCGGATTATCAATTTTCGGATGTCCTTTTTAAAGTCATGCTTAGCTTTTTGTTATTTGCCGGAGCATTAGAGGTAGATTTAAAAAAACTCGGAGAAGAGAAATGGCCAATATTAATTCTTGCTACGGTTGGAGTGCTAATTTCTACTTTTGTTGTTGCTACTGTGATGTATTATCTTTTACCATTAGTTAGCATCAACTTAGAGTATATTTATTGTTTGCTATTTGGTGCTTTAATTTCTCCGACAGATCCAATTTCTGTTCTTGCCGTGGTGAAAAAAACTAAAGTTTCAAAAAATCTTGAAATGCAAATTGCGGGGGAATCTCTTTTTAATGATGGTATTGGTGTTGTTGTATTTTTAACAATACTTCATGTTGCAAATGTTGGTGTTGAGCATTTTCAACCGGCAAATGCAATATTATTGTTCGGACAAGAAGTTATTGGAGGAATTGTTTTAGGATTGGTAATTGGTTTTGTTGGATTTAAACTTCTTGATATAATTGAAAATGAACATACCGAAATTGAAGTTTTAGTTACATTATCAATGGTTATGGGAGGAGCAACAGTTGCAGAATTACTTCATGTTTCGGGACCTTTAGCAATGGTTACCATGGGAATTATTGTTGGACGTGAAGGTAGAAGCGAAGAACTTGCAAACGTTACCGGTGAATATGTTTATAAATTCTGGCATTTGATTGATGAAGCATTGAATGCAATTCTTTTTATTCTTATTGGATTACAAATTATTGTTATTTCATGGAAATTAGATTTCTTCATTGCTGCAGGAATTGCAATTGTTATTGTTTTAGTTTCCCGCTTTATAGGAGTTGGATTGCCGATATCTTGTATGAGAATTTTTAAAAGAATCCCCAAGTTAACAGTTAGAATACTTACGTGGAGTGGTTTGCGTGGTGGTATTTCCGTGGCGCTTGCTCTTTCACTCTATGATTTAGCAGGTGATAAAGTAGAAAATCATTATTTAAATTTGATTATAGCAATGACTTATGCAGTTGTGCTATTTTCAATTATTGTACAAGGATTGACTGTTGGTAAACTTTTCAAAAAATTTGATGATAAAAAATATTGGCGTAAGAAGAGAAAGTAATTTCTCCCTTTAATACAAATAATTTTATTTCAAATTATCATTAAAATATTGCTCAATTTTTTTCCAGAGATGAAGTCTGTCCATTCCTCCAACATTATGTCCGTGACCGGGATAAACAAAGTAATCAACAAGTTTGTCTTCATCAACACATTTTTTAATAAAAGAAAGGCTATTCTGCCAAACAACTGTTGGGTCCATAGTTCCGTGAATAATTAACAATCTACCTTCAAAGTCTTTAACATAGTTAAGTAGGCAAGCATTTTTATATCCTTCAGGATTATCCTGAGGAGTGTCCATATAACGTTCTCCATACATTATTTCATACCATTTCCAATCTATAACAGGTCCACCTGCACATCCTGCTTTAAAAACTCCCGGATTTTTCAACATTAGCGAAATAGTCATAAAACCACCATAGCTCCAGCCATCAACTCCAATTCTGTCAACATCAACATAATCGAGAGATTTTAAATAATTGATGCCTTGCATTTGGTCTTCAAGTTCGAGAGTTCCAAGATTTCGAAAAATAGAATTTTCAAATTCAAATCCACGATTTGCAGAGCCACGATTGTCAAGAGTCCAGATTAAATAACCTTGTTGAGCCATATAATTTAGCCATAGTCCTGCTCCTCCAAGCCATGAATTTTTTACTAACTGAGCATGTGGTCCACCATAAACATAAACCAAAACAGGATATTTTTTCTTAGGGTCAAAATTTATTGGTTTTATCATTCTACAATAAAGGTCGGTGCTGTCTTTTGCTTTAATAGTTAATATTTCTGTTTTTCCTAAATTGTAGTCTGACAAAGGATTTTTATTCTCCTGAAGTGTTTGAATTTTTTTCCCTTTATTTGATAGCATTAAATATTCTTTGGCAACGGTAGTGCTGTTGTAAATATCAATAATATATTTTTTGTTTTTACTCGGTAAAACATAGTGAGTGCCGGATTCATTAGTGATTTTAAATATTTCCCCTGTTGATAAATTAGCAGAGCATAAATGTCTTTCAATCGGACTTTCAATTGTTGACATAAAATAGATGTTTTGGTCATCTTTGTCAAAACCGAGAAAATCTGTAACAAGCCAGTTTCCTTTTGTAATTTGTTTTATTAATTTACCATCAGTATTATATAAATATAAATGATTCCAGCCATCTCTTTCGCTATACCATAAGAATTTATCAGGATTTGATGTAAGGAATATAGGACCATGTTCAGGTTCTACATATTTTGTGTGTGTTTCTTCAAAAAGAGTTTTTATAAAATCACCTGTTGCAGCATCATAAACATTTAGCTTCATATGATTTTGGTCACGATTTAGAACGGCAATATAAATTTGCTTTTCATTAGGGCTCCATGTAACATTTGTCAGATATTGTTCTTTTGGTTCGCCGGTTTTAAGAAATATGGTCTTCTTTGTTTGCGGATTGAAAATACCAACAGTAACTTCTTCGCTGGTTTCTCCAGCCATTGGATATTTTGTGTTTTCCAGAGTCGAAATTCTTGTTTCAATATTTACTAAAGGATAATCTGTTATCATTGATTCGTCTTTTCTGTAGAAAGCGAGAAGATTTCCTTTTGGCGACCAGAATATTCCATCTTCTATTCCAAATTCGGAACGGTGAACGGTTTGACCGTTTTTAATTCCTGTGTTTTCGTCATTTGTAACAGCAATTTCTTCTTTGTTTATTGCAACAAATAAATTGTTATCTTTGGTATAAGCTACATGATAAGTTTTGTTGGCAATTTCTAATCCTTCTGCGTTTTCGTCATATTTGTTTACGATGTTCAGATTTTTTGAGTCAATATTATAAATGAATAAACTGTAATCATATTTGAATAAAAATTCATTGTCATTAATCCATTTAATTCTTGGAAACCTTTTTAATGCTTTCAAATCGAAATTGACAATTTTAGAATTTAAATCTTCAAGTTTAAGGATGCTTTTTTCAGAAGAAGAGCTTGCCTTTTTTTTGTTTAAGCTATTCTTTTCGACATAAGTAAAATAATCTGTTTCACCCATCCATTGTAGTTGTTGTATTGAAGTAGAATAAATACTCCTGTTTTTCATTATGTCGTCAATTTTCAAAAGTTTATTCTGAGCAGTTCCTATTGGAACAATAAAAATGACTATTAATAAAATTAGGGCTAATGTGAATTTTTTCATTTTGATTTTTTTATAGAGATTAATAATTTTGATTTATTATGAGAAATTATGCACGGCATCGGAAATGCTCGTGATAAGAGAACCATCTTTTTCAATAGCATTTCCAACAACTATAACGTCGGCTCCGGCTTTGCAGCATTCTGTTGCAGTTTCGGGAGTTTTAATTCCGCCACCGATAATCAAAGGAATCGATGTGCTTTGTTTGACAATTGATATCATTGATGGAGAAATTGTTTTTTCGGAACCGCTGCCGCAGTCCATAAAAATTACTTTTAAACCAAGCATTTCTCCAGCCATGGCAGTACATGCAGCTATATCATCTTTATTATAAGGAATAGGAGCAGAATTGCTCATGTATGAAACAGATGAAGGACTTCCGCTGTCAATCAACATATAAGCAGTTGAGATAACTTCCAGATTGCTTAGTTTGATATAAGGAGCAGAAAAAACATGTCTTCCTATAAGCATCTCTGCATTGCGTCCTGAGATTAACGAAAGAAAAAGAATAGCGTCTGCTTTTGAACTTATCTGAAGTGTGTTGCCCGGAAAAAGAATAACAGGAATATCACTGTTATCTTTTAATAATTTTATGCAAATATCGAGACTGTTATTTGTTAGCAAACTACCTCCAACAAAAAAATAATCTACTTTGGCTTTATTAGAAATTTTGGTAATATTAATTATTTCATCCTGGCTGGGTTTATCAGGGTCAATCAAAACAACGAATTGTTTTTTTTCTTTTTGTTTTAATAAATTCTCGTAAATGCTCATTGAAATAAAATATTATACAATATTATGAAAAAAAATCGAGATGAGAAAATTACAAAATACTTTACAAAGAAAAATTCATGAATTTATATAAAAACTCACTGCTGGTAAATAAATCCTTTCGTGTACAAACTTGAATTGCAAATTATTTAATTGAGCTATTATTAAATCTTTTTAAAACGAAATAAGATTTTCTTTTCCTTATTGCTTTAATAATAAATAATTTATTAAATTTGTGTGATTGTATATTCATTATATCAAAATATAATGGAAATAAACAGAATTGCGTTTATGCAATTGTTATAGGCAATAAAGTAAATAAACAAATGAATAAATCTTTTTCAATTATTTTCACATTTATCATATTCACTATCTGTGCAAATGGGCAGGTGACTTCTAGGAAAGTTAAGAATTACATTTATGAATGTAATCTCAAAGCCTTGACTGAGCTTATTGAAGACGGATTTAACATTGATACAACTTTCAAAAATAATGAAACACTTTTACATTATGCAGCTTATGATGGTAATCTTAAAGTAATAAAACTTTTAGTAGATAATGGTGCCGATTTAAATATTCAAGATGAAAAATATAAAAAAACTCCTTTGCTTATTTCTACTTCATCTTATTTTCGAAATGACTCTATTTCAGAATATATAATAAATAATGGTGCAAATCTAAACATTGTTGGTCAGTATTGTTCAACAGCTTTAAGAAATACATTAGGTTTCAAAGATGGCGAACAAAACTTTAAAATTTTCAAATTACTAATTGATAAAGGTGTTGATACAGATTTAAATTGTGATGATTGTTGTAATCGAACTGTTTTTTTATGGTGTTGTGAAAGAGGAACTCCTGAAATGCTCAAATATCTTATTGCACAACAGGTCGACATCAATCAGGTTGATTGTAATGGTGAGAATGGTTTAATATTCGCTATATACGGTAAAAAAGTAGAAAATATTGATTTGCTTATTAAGGCTGGAATTGACAGTACTGATTTCCATTATGAAATTGAATTTGAAAGGTTTGATAACAATAAACTAAAGACAATAAAGTCTGGTGAAGACTTACAAATATATTTAAATAAAAAAGACACAACAATTGTACAACATGGTAAGTTAGTTTATTTAGACGATTCTTTATTGACTATTAACTTAACATCCGAATACTTTGAAGTTGAAAAAAAAGATTATACTTTTAATAAAAGTTATATGTTTGATTCTCAAAATAGAGTATCAATTCCAATTCAAACAATAGATTATCTAACTTATCAACCCAAAGGTAGTTCGCTTTTAAATTCAGTCAAAGCTTTAGCATTTGTTACAGCGGTACTAGTTGCACCATTAGCTTCTTATGATAAAAATGAACCATACAATTTTAACACTAAAAGATATAAGACCATTTTAGGATCATCAATAATTGTTGGATTAGTTATCATACCTTTTGACAGAGCAACTGGTTATGATAAAAAGATTAGAATAAAGCCTAGAACAAAAAAAAAAAATCATTAAAACGCATTTTATTAAGAACGTCAGACTGTGCATTAACTATACATAAAGTAGAGAGTATTCGGGTAGATGGTTAGAAAAGAATTGAAATATGGAATTCTCAGGGCTTGTAATTTGGTTATTGCACAGACTCACGTTACAACCAATTAAAAAACTATATTATATGAGAAATTTAACTTTACTTTTAGCAATTTTTCTAATTTCAAATTCATTAATAGGACAAACATTAGTTGACTCAACTAAGCGTTGGAGTACAATAATTCAAGGGCCTCCTTACCCTCCAGTACCGACAATATATACAGAAACGATAAAAATTGGACAGGATACAGTTATTGACTTGATATCCTATAAAAAAGTTCTACGCTCAACAGATGAATTTTTAACAAACTGGGATGTATATTGTTTTATTCGTGAAACTGTAGAGAAAGAAATTTATTTTCGCTCCGATACATCATTACAAGAATATCTATTGTATGACTTTGGATCAGAAGTAGGTGATACAATAACCGTTACGGGCATTGAAAGTTTTATGACTAACTGGAGTTTTGTTTCAAATACAATGTCTGTTGACTCAATTGACACAGTATATTTTGCAGAAGAATATCGTAAAAGAATAAATTTAAATGGGCGACAGTGGATAGAGGGTATTGGTTGTTTAACAGGGATTCTTCATAATCAATTTAATGTTGTTGGAGGGGATTTGTTTGAATTAATCTGTTATTCAGAGAACGATACATTAAAATATCAAAACTCAACATATTCTTCTTGTTACTATTCATCAACAGGTATTATAGAAATCGCAGAATCAGAAAAAATCATTGTATTTCCAAACCCTGTTACTGACAAAGCTATATTAAGAATAGTTGACAGCAATAATGAAAAGAAATTAATTGAAATATATGATAGTAAAGGTGTGAAAATTGTTTCAGAAAATATTGACAGAGAATTTGAAATTAATCGAGAGGACTATAGAGCCGGATTTTATTTGTATAGAGTTATAAATAATGGAGCGTTGATAGGTGTTGGGAAATTGATAATAGAATAACTGGTTGTAATAAAACCTATACCCAATAAGGGCTGAAATGGTAAATTGAAAGATAATGCAAGTAATGAAAATTGAATGAAAATTGAAACGGCAGAGCTTCGTAATCCCTTACTGGGCATAGCTAAACTGTTAAACCAAATCCAAATAATCCCAGTATAAGCATCAATCAAATTATTCCAAAATCAGCATTCTTCTGCTTTGAGTTCCAGATTTTGTTTTTAAGCTAAAGAAGTAAATTCCTGCATTGACTTTTTCGCCATTAAAATTCTTGCCATTCCAGTATATTGACTTTTCTCCTGCTGTTTCAAATATGTCAACAAGGACAGCTACTTTTTGACCGAGAAGATTATAAATACTTAAATCTACATTAGAATTTTCGGAAATAAAATATTTTATATTTGTTGAAGAATTAAAAGGATTGGGATAGTTTTGATATAGAATTGTAGATGATTTTTTAAGTGAATTTATCCCTAATGTACACCCGTTATTCGTTAATGCTTTAATGCAAAAATTAGCTGTGGAATCAGTGTTGTAAAGGTCTAACCAGCTCGACGCACTTTTATAAAAACTTTCGCCCGGATTTGCTGAGGAAGTTACTATAGTTTTTGCCGAAGAACCCAATAAAACAGGAATAGCAGAAGTTTTATCAATTGCATGGCCTCCATTTGACAGACTCAAATAAACATAAAAATCTTTGTTTGGAGTAAGACCAACCTGAGTATTCAAATCTATAGTATGAAATCCGCTATGATTAATAGAACCAGATTTTGTTGAAAGTGTATCAACTAATTGCCCACCAATAAATTTATCATAAATTTTAATAGTATAATTAACGCTATCTACCGAAGTGCAAAAGCTTACTGCTTCAAGAGTTTCTATTGTATTTGAAACAAAATAATTAAATGCTTCACTAATATTGGTTTTGGTGTCGCGCCATCCGTGATAGTCGTGATAATAGATATTATCATATTTTAAAGTGTCAACATTTTGAAAAGAAACGGCTCCCATTTCAGGATGTCTTCCACAATGTTTGTCATAATAGGAAATCCAGAAATATCCATCTAAGCCCCAGTTAACACCCCAGCTATTTTTACAAAGCCATGCACCCGGAAGAGGTGCCTGAGTTACTAATGAATCATTCCATCCAATTATTGCAACTGAATGATTTGGGTCAGTAGGGTCGCTTGGTGGTTGGTAATGACTTGAATCACCAATAATAAATAAACCGTCATAACACATACAAGTAGCAAGAACCCCATAAGTCATTATTTTGCTTTTAACAACATCAATATTGCTGAGATTTTGTTTAACAGTAAACCATTCGATGTCATTTACATAATAATGCCGCCATCCTATACTATCGCGAGCAGGAGGATTTGTAAAACTTTGCCCGTCAATATCTCTTATTGCTCCTTCGTTACGAGAAAGATAAGCTTGAGTAACTCTGTAATCTCCGCCATAATGAACAGCAAGCCCGCTTCCTGAAGGTGGATTTATATCATCATTGTTATTGTCATTGAAACCATTCCACCAGTCAAGGTGATATTCTGCAAGGTTGGGTTCTCCTGTGTCTCCTGCTGCTATCCAGTTTCCTGTGATTAAAAGATTGCCTTCTATTGATGACATAGTCCCGTGTGTCCAGCAGGTGCCTAATGACTGGCTTTTTATTGAAGAAACATAATTTGTTCCGCTAACATTTCGTAAATCGTAAGTCGTTGGGATTTGAGCAGTGATAGACTGAATTGCAAAAGATAATAATATTAGTAAAAAAGTATTTTTCATCTGTCTTATTTTAAATTTTTGCCAAAATTATTAAATATTGTGTTAATTACAAATTAATATTCTGTGGCTAAACAGATGTAAGAGATGAATATTTGGAAAATTTAATATACAGTACAGGCAAGTGCAACAACACTGATTTTTATTTCAGGTATTTTATTAAGAGCATTAGCACATGCTTCAATGGTTGAACCTGTTGTTATCACGTCGTCAACCAAAAGAACTTTCTTGTTTTCCAATGAATGATTGTCCGAAATATCGAAAATTTCTTTTACATTTTCCCATCTTTTGAATTGCGATTTTTTTGTTTGTGTTTCTGATGCAACTTTTCGGAAAAGTGTATTAGTGTTAACATCAACTTGCATTGCTTTAGATAAACCTTCGGCAATTAGTAAGCTTTGGTTATAACCGCGCCTTTTCTGTTTCTTAAAATGTAAAGGAACCGGAATAATTGCGTCAATATCATTGAAAAGCTGTGATGTTTTTAAATCCATTCCATAAAGTTTTCCTATGGTTACTCCAATTTCTTTATGACCTTTATATTTTAACTGGTGAATCAAATGTTGCACTTTGCTTCCTTTGTTAAAATAATAATATGCTGCTACAGATTCCAATTTAATTTTCCCCCAAAACAATTTACTGACAGGATTGTCTTTTTCGAGATGAAAGTTTGTTTTCGGCAAATGAAAAAGGCAGGATGTGCAAATACATTCTTCGTATTTAAAAAGATTATTGCCGCAAGCCATGCAGATTTGCGGATAGATAAGAGATAAAAAATCATTAAAAATTGTCATAACATAATCTAATTCAGATTTACTAAATTATGAAAAATTTCTTAATGTTTAGAATTTATCCAAATTTACCATTTTTCGAAATGGATTTTATCAGAGTTGAATCTTTGTGGTTTTTCTATAGTTTCGGCAGGATATCCGATAGAAATAAGCGAAATAGGGAGAATATGTTCAGGAAGATTAAAATATTTAATTATACCCGACATTCGTTCTTCGCGTGGATGAACACCAAGCCAAACTGCTCCTAAACCATTAGCATGTGCTGCTAACAATATGTTTTGAGTTGCAGCAGAACAATTCTGAATAAGATAGCTATCCATGTTGTCAATGGTTTTATCACCGCAAACTAAAATTGCAAGAGTAGCATCTTTTAGCATTTTTCCATAAGGATGAACTTCGGATAATTCATCAAGGGCTGTTCTTTTTTGGACTACAACAAAATGCCATGGTTGAAGGTTTCGTGCCGATGGAGCATGCATTCCGGCCTCAATTAAAAGTTTTACAAGCTCATCCGGCACTTGCTGTTTTGTGTATTTTCTAATACTGCGGCGGAAAAAAATTGCTTCGTTAGCTTTCATTGAATTCTAAGTTTTGGGATTTGTTGAACAAAAATAAATATAATTTTTTATTATCCTTCAAACCCAATAACAAAACGTCATTGCGAAAGCGGAACGCCTGAAGCAATCCTTTGTTGTTTATTTCGGAACTTATTCAAAGAGATTGCTTCGTTTCACTCGCAATGACGGCTAAAATAACCCTCGTAGGGTTAATACTTGAAAAAATTTTATGGAATAAAATAAATCTTGCATCATGTTTTTGTAAATCACAAATTATTCATTTAAAAAAACAAAATCATGAAAACACTATCGGTCAAAAATCTGAAAATTACAAAAGAAATTTTCTCATTAAAAAACGGTTTATCAGGAATAATAATAATATTTCTGATTTTTATTTCTACATCAGCCTTTTATCAATCTCAAACAGGCACACTAAAGGTTAAAGTGTCGGATTACAAAACAGGGAAAGCTATTTCGTCAGCAATAGTTACAATCTCTAAAAACGGAACTAATATTAAAAGTATTAAAACTAATAGTCAGGGAGTAATTGTTTTTAATTCCATACCTGTTGGTTTATATTCTGTTAAAGTTTCAAAGTCAGCTTATGTTGCAGTAAGAAAATCAAATATCAAAGTAAAGGTTAATGATGTTACTTTGGTTGAATTTCTTTTAAAAGCTTCTAAAATAACTGTAAGGGAAGTAAAAAATGAAGTCGATGTAATAGATAAAAACCCTAGAATTCAAGCTGTTCAACTTTGCGAAAAGTCAAGCTCAAGAAAATATAAGAGGTCATATTCTGCGGCATGTGATAATGTTGGAAGTTATACTTTTTCAGGAAGTAACTCAGCTTACATTCCTTCTGATGTTAGCTATGTTAAACACAATACAGAATCCTATGATAAAATCAATGAAAACATTTTTAAAGAAGTAAAAAACAATCCACTTTCAACTTTTTCCATTGATGTTGACCGTGCTTCATATTCAAACGTAAGAAGGTTTCTTAATCAAAATCAAAAGCCCTATAAAGATGCAGTGAGAATTGAAGAATTGATAAATTATTTTGACTATGATTATCCACAACCAAAAGGCGAAGAACCATTTTCTATAAGTCTTGAAACAGCTCAATGTCCATGGAACGAAAAACATGATATGGTTATGATAGGTTTGAAAGGGGAGGACATAAACGAAGAAGAAATTCCTGCGAGTAATCTTGTTTTTTTAATTGATGTTTCCGGTTCTATGGGCTCTCAAAACAAACTTCCATTATTAAAACAAGCATTCAAAATTTTAGTTGATAATCTCCGACCAAAAGATAAAGTTGCTATGGTTGTTTATGCCGGAGCTGCCGGAGTTGTTTTACCTTCAACTTCAGGAAATGAAAAAGCAAAAATAAAAGCAGCTCTTGACAGACTTCAATCCGGTGGTTCAACAGCTGGTGGAGCAGGTATTAAATTAGCATATAAAATTGCTAAAGAAAATTTTATAAAAGATGGAAACAACAGAGTGATTCTTGCTACTGATGGTGATTTCAATGTTGGCGAAAGCAGCAATTCCGCAATGGTAAATTTGATTGAAGCAAAAAGAGATGATGGTGTTTTTCTTTCAATTTTAGGTTTTGGAATGGGAAATTATAAAGACTCACGTATGGAACAAATTTCAAATGCCGGCAACGGAAACTATGTTTATATCGATAATATTCTTGAAGCTAAAAAGATTTTTGGAAAAGAACTTTGGGGAACGCTTTATACCATTGCAAAAGATGTGAAAATTCAGGTTGAGTTTAATCCAAACAAGGTAAAAGCCTACAGATTGATTGGCTACGAAAATCGTATTTTAAACAAAGAAGATTTTAATGATGATAAAAAAGATGCAGGCGATATTGGCTGCGGTCATACCGTTACAGCTTTATATGAAATTATCAGAGCCGATTCTGACGAAAAAGTTTCAGATGTTGACGAATTGGAATATCAAAAAGTGAAGACCACAGTAAGTTCTAACTTAATGACAGTAAAACTCAGGTATAAAAAACCTGATGAAAATGTAAGCAAATTGATTGTAAGAAGAGTAAAAGTTGGTGATATTAAGAAATCCAATATTTCGGATGATTTCAATTTTGCAGCGAGTGTTGCTGAATTCGGAATGCTTTTGCGAGATTCAAAACATAAAGAAAATTCTTCCTTTACTCAGGTTTTGAGAATGGCAAAACAATCAAAAGGAAATGATGAATACGGCTACAGAAGTGATTTTATTAAAATGGTTGAAACTGCTGAATTGTTGATGAAATAATACTGTGTCATTGAAATGAGTTTAGCGAATTTCAATGTTTACAATAGTAAATCTCGACAAAAATTTAAATACCAATTAATGTAACAGAAGGATATTTTAATTTTCGTCGGGATGATTGTTGAGTTTATTTATTTCTGAAAGGGCTGTCTTGGGAAAGGGCGGTCCTTTTTTTGTTTTGACGGTAAATTATAAGTTACGTGACAGATTGCGAATGATTTTCTGTTCGGATATGGACTTGGAAATTATGAGGAAAAACCCTTTAGCGTACCAAAGATGCAACCATGGAATTTATAAAATGTTATGCAGCGTTTTTAATCAATAAAAAATTCTTCTTTATTTTCAAAAATAATTTGTCCTATTGTTTTTATTCTTGATTTATCAATAATCATATTTAGCTCCTTTAACTTATAAATTACAGTCGTTTTAGTAACGTTAAACAATGTTGAAATTCTAGTAATTAGTTCACTGAAATCTCTAATATTTTGTATCTGATCGTCCACATATATTTTCCCTTTATGAAGGTTCATTGATTCCTGTATAATTAGCATTTGAGCTACAAGTGGAACTTTGGGTACAACTAAAGATGTTGCAAAATAATTAGCTTGCCATTCTATCCAATTCTTTGGATTTTTGAGATCATACTTATTCGTTCTGAAATTATATTCAGAATCTTCAAAAGAATCGTAAGAAGTTTGTCCAATAGATAACTTTTGATGAAGTATGAAATGACCTAATTCATGAGCCAATATAAATAATTCCCTATTTGTATCTCTTACAGAGTTGTTTATGAATATTTCTGTATTCAATATATCGCATGAACCAAGAATTTTTGATTCATTATCTTCATAAATAATATCAACTTCAAGTTTATCTCGTATATAGTCAAGCAACAATCTAACATTTAAAGGATGAGCATCTGAAAGTACAAGAGGGTTAATATGATTCAATTCTTTTTCAGCAATTTGCTCAATATCTATTTTTGATAATCTATCAATACCATAGCTTACATCTGAATCATTTGTATTTTCATGAAGTGTACTTAATATAGCTTTGTCAATAATCTTTTCGATAAGTTTCACACCTTCATCAATTAATTCAATATTGAAAGTTTTATCTATAAATGGTATCCTTAAAAGCTTTTTGTCTCTATTCGTTTTGTTTAATATGATTTTAAAGTCTTCAGCTGATTCACCAACGATGACCATCATTCCGATAGATTCAGCAATATTTAGTCCACCTTTTTGAAGAGGAGAATTTGAAATAAATATTCCTTTTGCGTTTACTCCACTAACTTGTTGAATTTTACTATGAAAATCTTCAATTTTGCTAACCGGAACTCTCTTTTTATAATCCTTACACTCTATGATATAAATTAGTAAATATCTTGAGGCTTCTGGAGGCCATACTTCAATTGTTAAGTCAAATTTTATGTGAGATTTTCGCTGATGAGAATAATATTTTTTTTGAGAAAATATCTTTAAGTGTTTACTCATATGACCAAGTTGTTCGTTCTCAATCACTTTTTTGATTATTCCTAGTGATTTTGATTCAAACTTATCGCCAATATTTGTCGTGTTAATTTTGGTCATTTACTATAAATCATTTAATAATTGTTTTTTCCTTTTCAATCTACTAAGGTTTCTTTTATTACTGATTTTAATTCTTTTATTTCTGGTTGTGATAGTCTTCCAATAATTTTAATTATTCGTTGTTTGTCAATAGTACGAATTTGGTCAATTACAATCCAACCGATTTTTATGTCATGTTTTACTTCAATTCTTGTTGGATATTTCCTAGAAGTTGTTGTCATTGGAGCAACTATAATTGTTCGAAGATATTTATTCATTTCGTCAGGTGAAATAATAACACATGGTCTAGTCTTTTTTATTTCACTCCCAATTGTTGGGTCAAGATTCACAAGAACAATTTTATATTGTTTTAAATCCATTCTTCCAAATTTTCATTTTCAAAAACGTCATTAAAAAGAAGTTGGTCATCACCATTTACATTCATTTTTTTAAATGCTGTTTCCCAACCTTTTCTTGGGCTTGAAATTGGTTTTAAAATAAAATATCCTTTTTCGAGTATAAGTTCAACTTTGTCTTTAATATTATATTTTTTAATCAAAGTTTTGCTAAGTCTGAATCCTTTTGAATTCCCTATTTGTATTATTGATAATTCCATAAGTTTTGTTATTAAATGTAATTACAAAGTTAATACAAAAATTTGAGTTTCAAAATTATTTTTGGTGAATTTTATTTTTTTAAATAATGGGTAATATTCTTAATAAAAAGCGTTGTTAATGATTTTTAATTTTTTGTTAGAGTGTTATTATTTGTTATTAATTCAATATGGTGAACTATTAGAACATGTATACAAAAATTTCAAAAATATGGATGACAATTATCACCAAATAACCGTACCATATTTTCTGAGTTCCTTTAATCGTAGTTATACCAGCCCATACTCCTATCAAGCCAAAAAGCATCCCAGTAACAAGAATCCAATCAGGAAACATGATAAGAAATAATGTACTTGTAAAATGATGTTCGTAGAAAAGTAATCCAAAACGATAGGTAAGAAAAGCAGAAACTGCAATTTGGATACAGCCATGTAAGACTTTGTGTTTTATAATTTGAATTAAAGTTTCCATAGTTTATTTAATACTCTACAACATTACTATAAACCTATTTCCGTTTATTCCCATTATAAAAGTCTTATAGCAAAAAGCTTAAAATCAAAAAATCAATGTTTTATATAATGTTCTAACAAATGTAATAATTTATATTTAATTGCAAGGCATTGGTTGATTAATTTTTTAATCTTTAAAAACTATGTTTAAATCCCAAATTAAGATTAACAGAAAATGGTTTTTTAAAACTTGACCATTGATAATCATCGTACCACTTGTATAAAAAGATTGTACCAAAATCTATATATATAAATTTATATTTCACGCCAAGTCCAAACATAATATGCTTTCTATTTCCTTTTAATTTATGTTCATTTAAATGACCTACTCTTAAAGCAAAACTTGTTTTATTCTTAAAAACAAACCTATTTTCAATTCCAATAATATGAAGGATTTCTCTTATCTCTTCTTCAAATCCTCCCGGAGCATCATAAAAAGATTGATACATGCCGGTAAATACAGAGCAATTCGGGTCTTTTCCTTGTTCAATAACATAATTTCCATCAGGTCCAATTAGAAACATACCATTACTGTCGTTTACAGAATATATTGGAGGTGTTGGGACCAAAAGTTTTTCCATTTGATATCCGATATCAAGATAATATGTTGTATTACTATTTAGTTTATTAACAAATGTCCACATAGTTCCTAATTTAAGTGAAATCGGCAAAAAATCACCAACTGTATCTGTATAGCTTATTTTATTTCCAACATTTAAAATAGAAATTCCAATGCTGTATTTCCAATATTTGTCATCATTATTTTTTATTTCGTTTTGATAATTCAAACCTAAATCACCAGCAAATCCTTTAGCTGTACCATCAATTCCGTTAAATGTTTTTCCACCTGTCAAAGCACTATGAAAGTATTTAATGCCAATTCCAAGGGATAAATTGGAAGTTATATTTCTGGCAAATCTTAAATTTGTGTATAATTCGTATGGTTTAGCAGAACCAATAGAATTGCCATTTCTATCTGTGAAATCAACATTTCCAATTGAAAAATAATTTAATGAAAAACCTATTGCTGTTTTCTGATTAAATGAATAATAAAATCCAATATCTCCAATCCATAAATCAGAGTTCATATGTCTTAGCCATGGTTTATAAGAAACTTTAAAGCCTGCTACTTTTTTATTTCTGGATAGTAGTGCTGGATTTTGCGTTAAACCGGATTCATAATAATCAGAAGATGCAACAACTCCTAAATCTCCAATTCCCATTGATTGTGCATTTGGATTTATTAATAAAAAAGGAACAGTGGTTGTTATTACATTCATATTATCAATGTTTTGGCTCAAGCAATAATTTGTTATTAGAATGGAAATAATAATAAGATAGATTTTTTTCATTGTTCTGATATTTGAATTAACGGTTTTAATATGGTGCGTTTGGCATTTCATCGCTACAATGGTTCAATTCTCTACAATGTTTATTTATTGCTGCAATCTTCATTTTTCAGTACAATCTACTATATGCACTATATTATTTATTATGGCACGTTTTTCTTCTCTCCTTACTATATTTTTAATAATTCCTTTCACATCAAATATTTTAATGGCATAATATCCATATGGAATCAAAATAAAAATTGGAGAAAATACTGGATTTATTGGAAAAGGAGTATTTTGAAATTCATCTCTCATTCCTCCCAGATTCGTAAAATAACTAATCAAAACAATTGAGATTGCGAATACGAATATCCAAATGAATATTGGATATATTTTAACTGAAATAAATATTGATGTCCTATTCTTTTTAGTGATTTCACCTTCAAATATTACTGGACTAAAATTATATAATTTCGGCATAAGATTCTTATGTGAAAAGGCAAATTTGTTATTTTCAAATACAGGATATAAAAAACTCTGATCACGATTGAATCTACCTATTAGTTTGTTTTTAATCAATTCTTGATCTAATTCAGTATTAATCTCAAATGAAAATTTTAATAGGATAAAATCTAAAATACTTGAAAATAATCTCATAGTTTGCTTTTCTTAAAAAGTGCCATAACATTAGCATAAACGCAATTCCGTTTATTTCCATTATATAAGTTTTATTGCAAATAGCTTTAAAAGCAAAAAATCAATGCTTTATATAATGTTTTAACAAATATAATAATTTATATTTAATTGCAAGACATTTTTAATTTATTTTATTTGGGAATACATCTAGCTTATATAAAAAGTTAAAAACGAAACTCTGTCTTTGTTGCTGGTGGGCAGGAAATTAAGGCACTCCCCCCGCAATCGAACGAATCCTTTCGGGTGATTTAAAAGTAAAAAATATTCCAATATTATTCATAAATAGAAAGAAATCATTTAAATTTGTATAAAACATATTTGCATCATGGATTATACAGAAATTTTAATTAAAATAAGACGGATTGTGCGGTCAATGAATTTGGAGTCTAAAAAGATTCAAAAAGAGTATGGTGTAAGTATTCCACAAGTTTTATGCTTAAATTATCTTAATGGCTGTGATGATTTTCAGTCAACTCACAAAGAAATACGCAATTATTTAAATTTAAACTCAAGTACTG
>Ga0307991_1000558_pt1 | contig 26879 bp, 16 predicted proteins | sample EllFjometagen131_FD_203146 | JGI IMG/M metagenome (GOLD analysis project Ga0307991, IMG submission 203146) | Marine microbial communities from Ellis Fjord, Antarctic Ocean - #131 | ecosystem: Environmental > Aquatic > Marine > Unclassified | place: Southern Ocean | collected 2014-10-08 | reverse complement strand
AGCAAACAAATGATAACGGATATATTATTACCGGCTATACTAAGAGTTTTGGTGCAGGCAGCGCTGATGTTTATCTTATAAAAACAGATGAAAATGGCGATACGTTATGGACAAAGACCTATGGTGGAACAAAATATGATTGTGGTCAGTTTGTTCAGCAAACTAATGACAATGGATATATTATTACCGGCTCTACCAAAAGTTTTGGTAATGACACTTCTGATGTTTACCTCATAAAAACAGATGAGAATGGCGATACTTTATGGACTAAAATTTATGGAGGTATAGATGAAGATTGTGGATATTCAGTAAGACAAACAAACGACAGCGGATATGTTATTGCAGGAGAAACAAAAAGTTTTGGTGCGGGCAATTTTGATGTTTATCTTATAAAAACAGATAAAAACGGTGATACATTATGGACAAAGACCTTTGGTGGTATTTATGATGATAAAGGATATTCAATGCAGCAGACAAGCGATAGCGGATATATTATTACCGGTATGACATGGAGCTTTGGTGCCGGAGACAATGATGCCTTTTTAATAAAAACAGACAAAAACGGTGATACTTTGTGGACAAAAACTTATGGTGGTAGTGAAAAGGACTATGCATATTGTGTTCAGCAGACAAACGATAACGGATATATTATCACGGGCTTAACATGGAGTTTTGGTGCCGGAAGTGATGATATTTATTTAATAAAGACAGATGAAAACGGTGATACATTATGGACAAAGACCTTTGGTGGCATATACTGGGAATATGGAAAATCAGTTGAACAGACAAACGATAATGGTTTTATAATAACAGGTATAACATGGAGCTATTGCGTTGGTTATGGGGATATTTATCTTATAAAAACAGATGAAAATGGTGATACATCATGGACAAAGACCTTTGGTGGCTCCTTATGGGATTATGGAAGAGCAATTCAGAAAACAAATGATAATGGATATATTATTGCCGGCGAAACTAAAAGTTCTGGTGCCGGCGCTGGTGATGTTTATCTGATAAAAACAAATAAAAACGGTAATATTATTACAAAAGTTAATGAAATAAATGATTCTGATGTGATACAGATATATCCAAATCCAGGCAATGGTATTTTTAATTTAAAGATTAAAAATATAAAAAAGGGAAAGTTGTCAATAGAAATCATAAATGTAGAGGGACAGCTTATTTATAAAAAACAATTTGATTCATCACCACAAACAAAAAAAATTAATTTATCAAATCAGGCAAAAGGAATTTATTTTGTAAAAATAATAACAAGCAGTAATGCAGTTGTAAAGAAAATAATTATTCAATAATATCACATTTTGTATTTTTAACTGTATTTACAATTTGTTTATAAAATTGTATTGGACGTTTATCGGCATTAATCTGCCTAAGGCAGACAATCTGCTTCATATTATATTGCAGATTAAAAATTGGTATAATAATAAAACTTTGTAAGTTTGTCGTTATAAAAAAAATAAATATATGGCTATTCATAAAGTAATAAATAAGGTTACAACTCATGTTTTGCAGAAGATGAAGTTGAACGGCAAAAAGATAGCAATGTTAACAGCTTATGATTATTCTATGGCCGGGATACTTGATAAAGCCAACATAGATATTATTCTTGTTGGAGACTCTGCTTCCAATGTTATAGCAGGCAATAAGACAACGCTTCCAATAACATTAAATGAGATGATTTATCATGCCAAATGTGTTACACGAGGTGTTTCGCGTGCATTAGTTGTTGTTGATTTACCATTTGGTACTTATCAGGGAAACTCTAAAAAGGCATTAAATTCTTCAATAAGGATTATGAAAGAATCGGCAGCAGATGCAGTAAAATTAGAAGGTGGCAAAGAAGTTATTGAATCTGTTAACAGAATTTTGTTAGCAGGTATTCCTGTTATGGGACATTTAGGATTAACGCCTCAATCAATTCATAAGTTTGGAACTTATGTTGTAAGAGCTACTGAAAAAGATGAAGCGTTGAAACTTATTGAAGATGCAAAGATTCTTGAAAAGGCAGGTTGTTTTGCTATTGTTTTAGAAAAGATACCGGCAAAGTTATCTACTAGAGTTACAAAAGAAATTAAAATCCCAACAATAGGAATAGGAGCAGGCAGAAATGTTGATGGACAGGTCTTAGTCCTGCACGATATGTTAGGAATCACTCAGGAATTTTCACCTCGTTTTTTAAGGAGATATCATAATCTTTATAAAGAAATTAAAGATGCTGCTACTTCATATATAAATGATGTGAAATCACAGGATTTTCCTAATGAACAAGAACAATATTAGAACCTATTTACTTGCATAATATTTCTTTTTAGCACTAAACACGCATAATGAACTTAGCCGAACGCGATATCAGCGAAGCTAATTTTTAGAACCCACTTTAATTTTAAAACCTTAAACCCCGTAGGATTTAATTTAAAGAGGCGATACATAAATTTAAATAAGAAATCCAACGGGGTAAACCTTAGTAGAAAAAAATAATTCCCCGCAATATCAACCTTATTACATTATTTTCGGCAACATATCAGGAGACAATACAAAAATAATAAGGTAATAAGCTTGTTTGTTTTGTGTTTATATCTTCTACTAAGGTTATTTGAATTTGAAATAAAGTTTAAAATTATTGAGCCCACTCCAAAAAGACAAAATTATGTCATTCCGAATTTATTTCGGAATCTCTAATTTCAATAATATCAATAGATTCTGAAACAAGTTTACCCCGTTAGATAATTTTAAGTTAGAGTATTGATTATTATTATATAATCTTATATCTAACGGGGTGAAGAATGACAAATAGACAAATATCTGCTTTTCGGAGTGGGTTTAATTATTTTCTCCTCAGTTTTATATAATTTGTTTCGGTTCACCCCGTTAAATGCAAAGCAATCAGGCATCAGTCGGGCGCCTGACCGAACTGCCTGATTATTTAACGGGGTGAATAATTTTATCAATCCTTCTTCCCCGCCTGCCACCTATAAGCCTAAACATTGGCGGGCAGGTAAATCATATTTGTTCATACTTAACTTCTTAAATCATTATTCGTTAATCGGTATTCAATTTTTCATTCTTCTCTTTTTTTAACTTGAAGATAACTATTTTATAAAATCCTTTATTGCTTTAACCCTAAATTTATATTCAATCTTTTTAGTGTAATAAAAATATATTCTAATAAATAATATACAGATGTAAGAATAAATATGAAATCTATTACTACTATTAATCGTTTAAAGCCATAAAAAATAATTGTCATAAGAAAAAAGTTTAAAAAGATAATATAAAATATAACAGGAACTTTAAAAACAGTATGCTTAGCTTTATTGATAATAGTAAAAATTACAGGTGGTATTAAAATCAAAAAAATATATATTATATTATCGTTTGTAACATTATAATAAAAAGGTAAAAGAAATACCGGTATGGTAAGTATAACAAAAAACAGATAAAACAATTTGTTTTTAAAATATTTATTAATAACAAAACCATATGACTCAATAATAAATATAACCAGTATAAGCCAGAAGAATTTGAAGTATGAGAAACTTACAACTATCTTATTTTTTATTAATTTTGGTATTAAATTTGGATAATGTTTATAAAAATTAATAATCCTTATTATACTTGAAGCATTTTCCATCTTATCATTATTATAAAAACTATTTTTGTCATCTCTCCATTCAGGTTCTGCTTTACCGCTATTCACAACAAATTCATTATGTCCATCTAATAACGCAGATTTGCCTTGTGAGGATAAAATAATAAAAGAGTCATTTATAAAAATATCAAAGAAAAAATCTTTGGATTCTTCTGATAATCTGTTATCTAACAACGCTGTTTTACTAAGTTTAAATAAATTGCTATTTATTTCTTTGTGTGTAGATGAAACACTATCTAACAAATTTGCTTTATCCTGCACAGATAAAGTATTATCTGATATAATTGTTTTTATTTGTTTAGCTGCTATTATAGAATGAAATATTTTTATATTGGCATATATTGACCAAGGTAGTATTGTTAAGATAAATGTTGTGACTATAATTAATAAACTTTTTAATATCTTTTTTTCCTTGGCTTTATAAAATTTTATCAAAAGATATAAAAAAAATAAGAATGGGATAAATATTAAAGTTCCTTTTACCAATACGCTTAATCCTAAAATAATACCAAGTATAACAGAAGACAGCAGATTTTTTTTTGACTTAAAATAAATAAATGATATAACAATTAAAAAAATAAAAAATATTACTAATGACTCTGTCATTATTCCTTCAGAGATATTATAATTAAAAGCAATATATAAAGGACTTGCTATTAAACCACTAATAAAACCGGAAAATTTCCAAAAATAATAACCTATTAATGGTAAAAATGCAGCAACTATAATTAACAACAACAATTGTATGTATTTAGCAATCAAAGGACTAACACCAAATATTTTATATATTATACCAAGAAACAAAGTATAACCAGGAGTCATGAAAAAAAAATCATAACCACCAATTTCATAAAAATGTTTAACTGTAAAATTTCTGTATGGTATATCAGAATAAAATTTATATTCTTTAAATTTTTCAATACCACCAATCTTTTGAATACCATGTCCTTTTGCAAAATTTACCCCAATTGACTGATATATCAAACAATCTTCTTTAAAATAAGTAAAATCAGTAAAAGATGCTTTTTGTGAAAATATGATATAATAAATTATAATCAGGGCTAAAACAAGTATAGCTCTATATCTTTTATTCTTTGGAAATTTTATAAGAAATGATTTTAATCTTGTATGATTATAATACAATAATATTGCTATAATTATTATTAAACTTATTATTAATACTGTTTTTATATCTCCTCCCATATAAATTCCTGATGCTAACGCAGAAATTACAGAGGTGTTTCCTCTTGCATTTTCAGGAAGTTCATAAATGGAATATCCCATATTTGTTTTTGACTCTTCTTTTATTTTGTTCCATTCATGTTTAAATTTTGCATTATCATATATATAATTTGTTTTGCCAATAGTAATGCTAATTTGTTTTATTTTATCAATTATACTATCAGGCACGGAAAGTTTTATTGCTGTATAATAACGATAATAATTATAGTCCCATTTATGTAATTCAATGAGTTTATTTAAGTTAAGTATTCTGTTTTTTGGTGAGATTCCATAGATATTTACAGCATTAAATTCATTATCATTTAGCCCATCAATTGTTATATTTACAGGTTCATAAATTTTTACTTTTGATATATAACTAACCAAATTGCATAATCCATAAATAAAAAGTAAAATAATGATAGATAAGCCAATAAGAAATTGCTTTTTTGATAGTTTTAAACGAAATAGTTTTAAATATTTAGATTTTTTATTCATTAAGGATAATTTTTAATATTATACAGGATTAATTTGGCTGCAACTTTATGTCCTTTTGGTGTCCAGTGAGGGTCAAATTTATAATATAATTCATCCCAGTTATTAGTATAATCATGCATCAAAGGTAATAAATCTATAAATTCAATCTCGTTTTGTTTACAAAATATTGAGAGTTGTTCTCCCAAAGGACTTTTGTGTAGTTTATCATATACTTTAATATCATTTAATTTTGGAATTGTAAATACAATAATTTTTTTATCAATAGCTTCTTCTCTAATCTTTTTTAATGAATATTCCATTCTGTTAAGTTCATCTTTATTATAAGTATAGAACTTGCTTCTGTTTTTAAGAGTATTTATTTCTGATTTAAACAAATTAAAATAGATATAATAGTTTTGTTTTTTGGAAACAACTCCGATAAAACGTGAAGTAAAAGAAAAAGAAAATATTAAATTTTGAATTGTATGATATACATCTTTTTTTTTAATCTTTATATAATCTTTGTATGCATAATTATATTTATCTTTATTTATATTTTTACAATTAAAATATTGAGCGGATTTTTCCAGTTTGTCTAAACGGTAAACTAATTTATAGTTTGGATAATCTCCGACCCAATATGGTTTATATACATCTTTGTAATCGCAGTTAATATTGTCATCACAAAAGTCATTCTCAGGAAGTATGCCTATCAATACTGTTGAATGGTCAAATTTTTTAGCAAGATATTTATACAAAAGATAACACTGGGTTTGCCCAAATCCTGATTCTCCAAAATTCAAATGCTCAACAGAACTATTTTTTTCTAAAATGTTTGTTAATCTTTCGGGCATTTCAACTCCATAACCTTCAATAAAAGAATCTCCCAAAACAACAACTCTTTTTCTGGAATTGGATTTTAATGTTCGTTCTTTGTCTCTTGCCCCATAAGAGTTGGTTGTATATATTACAATATAATCCGGCTGTTTTATATGTATAGATTTTGCATTATTACAATGCCAACGTCCAAAGTGTTTATTAATATCTACCCAAAAAAATTTGTTATAATAAGAATCTTTCAAATGTCTATCAGAAAAATTAATAACATATTTATTGATATATTTATATGGAGGAAGATCTCCTTTTAAAATATTAATCTTTACTAAAACAAAGCAAGTAAATTCAAAAAGTATTATTGTAATTAAAGAGATAAATATTATTTTTTTAATCATTCTTATTACTTTTAATAGCATATCTATTTATAATCTTTATATTATTTAGTGTATGTTTATAAAGTCAAAAATTTTCATAAAAAATATAGTTGCACAAACTTACTGTCCTGTCAATATTTCTTTAACTTTATTATAAACCTGTTCTGCTTTAATTGCCTGCATACAAAGATTGTTTTTGCATGAAGAAAATCTGTAGTTAGACATATTTACACAAGGGCTACATGCAAAGTTTGAATGTATTATATGTATGTTTTTTCCAAGCGGTGCAAATAATCTTGGCGTTTCAGGACCAAAAAGAACCACATCGTTTATATCCGTTAAAGAGGCAAAATGTCCAGGTCCGCTGTCATTAGTTACAATTACATCTGATATTGTATAAAGAGTAACAAGTTCTCTTAAAGATATCTTACCTGTAAGATTAATTACTCTTTTTGAATCAATTGTATTACATATTTCTCCTGCAATATTTTGTTCTGACGATTCTCCTGTTATAATTATTGTCAACTCTGCAAATTCTTTAATAAGTTTTTTTATTAAAGCAATAAAATTACATATTGGCCATCTTCTTAATGGTATCAAATCGCTTGCATTAGGATTTATTATTACAATTGGACTCTTAATATCATTCTTAATTTGTTCTCTTATTTTATCTTTTAAAGATATAACCTCTGCCTCTGTTGGTTCAAATTTCGGGACACTAATTTTAAAATCATCAATTTTTATCTTTGGCATTGGAGTTTCTTTGGGATTTAAGAAAATAGATTCCACTAACAAAAGATATGACTTAGCTATATGTATATATGGATTATATTGTATCCTGTGCGTCATCAGATTACCTCTGTATGGTAAATTGCTTGTAAATCTATGATATCCTATTCGCTTTTCGGCACCTGTCAGATAGATAAATATAGCTGAAGCACGCGAAAAAAATTCCATATCAATAACAGTATCTATCTTTAATTTACGAATCTTTATTAAAGTTTTTATTGAATCAAAAAGGAATATAAAGATATTATTTTGTCTTACAGGCAATATATTTTCTTTTGGGATAATATTCATTATATCCAAAATTTCTCTGTTATCTTCAAATACACAAAAATATACATTTGTCCTGCCAACAATATCAATAGCTCTTTTAACAGCACTATATGCTAAAACGCTGGATCCCTGTTCTGTTAACTTAAAAAATAATATTTTTTTTGTTTGTGTGTTTTTACTTTTAAATAAAAAAATACTTCTTATGATTTCATAAAATGTTAAAATAGCAGAGATTGGCTTGCCAATATACTGGTCAATATTTTTTATTGCTTTTGCTTTCAAACTAAAAAGTAATTATTGTTATGATAAAATAAAAAAACAGTTTTATATTTTTTAATATAAATATTATAATATTTATACAAAATTATAATATTTTTGTTATTATTATTTTTTTAATAAGAATTTAACCTGAATAATTTATATCGTTATATAAAAATGAGCTCACTGAATATAGGTTTTAATGATAAAATTCATCTTGGAATTCATTCTATTGCAAATATTGCACAATTGACAGGATACAAAAAGTTATCTCCTGTTGCTATTTCATGGCGATTAACATATAGTTGTAATTTTTCTTGTTTACATTGCAGCTCACATTTAAATAAATATCCTATACAAACAGATAAACTATTAGATGTTGCATATAAGATAGCTGATTCACATACTAGTATTGTTGTACTTTCAGGAGGAGAGCCACTTATAGTACCTAATATCAAACAAATAATTACTGTTCTTAAAAATGCAGGTAAACATGTTGCAATAGATACAAATGGTTATTTACTTGACAAATTTGCCGATTTTTTCCTTGATATTGGATTAAATTCTATTGCAGTAAGCTTTGATGGAGCAGATTCTAAAACAAACGATTTTATAAGAAATAAGAAAGGGGCTTTTGAAACGGTAATAAATAATTTGAAATATATTAAAGAAAACAGAAAAAACAAAAAACCACATATAGGAATTCGTGGAACCGTAATGAGATATAATTTCAGAACAATTCCGCAATATATTGAAAAATTCGCTAATCTTGCTGATGATATAAAATTCCAGCCCGTTCATAATCAGGAATTTCACCATTCTGTATCAAAAGAAAAGGTATTGTTTAAGCCAAAAGATAATAAAATGGAATCAGAATTAGTAGAAATTATTAATTTAACTGCTAAAAAATATTCATTTCTTAATAACAATTATTATAAAAGTTTTCCTAAATTTATTTTTCATCCTGAACAAATAAAAAAAGAAGTTATTAATCATTGTATCCCTGTGCTGTTTTTTGCTTTAAGAATTAATCCTGACGGCTCTTGTAATACCTGCACAAAAAAAACAGGTGATATTTATAAAGAAAGTATTAACAAAATATGGACTAATCCAGAAAGAATAAATTTTTTGAAAAATTTATCAAAAACAGGATATTGCAATCATCCTTGTTGGTATAACAGTCATGTTATTGAAAACCAACTGCCAGGCAAAATATTAAAGAAAATATTTAAAATAATGAAATAATGTTATTATTCAAAACTATTTCAAGAGGAATTATTTATCAGCCATTACTGCACAATATTTTTTATTTTTTTTCTTCTTTTTTTTCAAAAATTAATGATAAGAAAAAAATAAAAGAGTTTGAGGATAAAGCTGCTAAATACGTTGGAGTAAACTATTGTGTAGCATTTCCTTTTGCCAGAATGGGATTATATTATGCTCTAAAATTACAAAACTATGCACCGGGGACAAAAATTATTATTACTCCAATAACTATTCCTGAAATAATAGAAGTTATTTTAAATTTGGGATTAGAACCTGTATTTGTTGATATAGAACTTAATACTTTATGTATAGATACTGAACTATTAGAAAAAAATATTGATGGAAACACAAAAGCTATCTTAATAACTTATCTTTATGGAATTACGCCAAATATCAACAAAATATTAGAGATAACAGATAAGTATAACTTATTTGTTGTAGAAGATTTTTCTCATAATTTTAATGCTAAATTTAAAGGGAAAATGTTAGGGACTTTTGGTGATGTATCAATTTTTAGTTCTTCGTTTACAAAGACCTTTGACTTATTTGGTGGAGGAATTACATTTACAAACAACAAAGAAATTTATAAAAATCTTATTAAAAATCAGGAAAAACAAAACAAGGTCTCAAGAAAATTTCTTATAAACAAAATATTGAAAAATTTGTTATACAATTTTTTTACCAACAGGATAATATTTTCTTTATTGACATTTTATTTGATAAAAATCCGGAATAAATTTTTTAATGAAACATCACAGGAAATCTCTACTCATATTAATAAATTTCCAAAAGAATGGTTATCTCCTTTTACAAGTTTTCAGGCATCTATCGGAATAAAAACAATTAAAAATATAAGTAATACAGACAATATTAGAATTAATAATGTTAAATTTTTAAAAACATTTATAAAAAGTCAAAAGATAAGTTTTCCTGTGGATATAGAACATACATCAAATATATATTGGCAATTTATTGCCTTTACAAAAGATGTAACTAAAATTCAAAATTATTTATTAGAATACAAAATAGATGTTACCGGTTGTAGTTTGCCTGTATGTTCTAATATTAAGTCATTTTCTGTGTATAGATATAATACTCCAAATGCAGAATACTTAAAGAAACATTCTTTTTTTATTCCGGCATATCATAAATTATCAAGGAATGATTTAATAAGATTAACAGAAAGAATAAATAATTTTGTATAATTTTATGGAATTAATTTTTAGATTCTTCCTTAATTTGATTAGATAAACAATTTTACGAAAATTAGCAAGTCAAAAATAAAAATTTATTTAACCACAAAGGTCACAAAGAATGCACAAAGTTCACAAAGAAAATAAATTCACCTAAAAATCTTTGTGTTCTTGGTGTAAAACTTTGAGTTCTTTGTGGTTAAAAAAAGACTTGCTAATTTTAGGATATTACGAATTTCTAAAAATTATCTAAAATTGGCTTATAAGTCTAATTATTATGTAGGGTTTGCTCATAAAGTTTAAATTCCAATTAGGTCAATTTAATTCCAATTATTTAATCCGTCAGTTAACAGATAAAATTTTAAGTATTTTTGTCATTTCAAAATTTAAGGGGAGTTCTAATAATTGGTTTTGTATATGAAAGTGAGCGAAAAATATCAGTATGAGGCGGAAGGTAAAATATTCCGCAGCCATAGCCATACCTATGGTGAGGAAAGATTTTGCCCGATAACGAAATAATGATATTTTGCAGCCACTTGTAATAAAAAGTAATTATTAGAACTCCCCTAAAGTATTCATATACATTTATTATGTGTGGATTTGTTGGTGTATTAAACGGAGACATAAAAAAAATTGCTGATAAGCAAGCAACAGAATCATTATGTAAATCATTGATTCACAGAGGTCCTGATGATTTTGGTAGTTTTTCTGATGGACCTTATGCTGTTTCTCATCAACGACTAAGTATTATAGACCTTAGCAAAAATGCCAGTCAGCCAATGCAAAATGCTGACAAGACCATTTCTTTGGTATTTAATGGAGAGATTTATAATTTTAAGGAACTAAAAGCAAAATATTTACTTGCTCAAAAATTCAGGTTCAGGTCAAAGACAGACACAGAGGTAATACTTTATCTTTATGAACTATTAGGGATTCAATTTGTGAACGAACTTAACGGTATGTTTGCAATAGCAATATGGGACAGCACAAAAAGACAACTTTTTTTGATAAGAGACAGATTTGGCATTAAGCCATTGTTTTATACTGTATTTAAAAATTCTATATGGTTTGCTTCTGAGATAAAATCTCTGCTAAAAATTCCTGAATTTAAAAGAAAAGTTTGCTTTGAAGCAATACATCATTATTTTAGTTTTGATTATATACCGGGCGAACTTACTAGTTTTGAAGGAATAAAAGAGATAAGACCCGGATTTTTGTTAGAAGCAAAGACGGACTCATATATAGAGATAAAAAAAATACAATACTGGAAACCAAAATATGGTGATTATAAACCTAAAAATGTTAAGACAGCGATAGAAGACATCAGATATTTGATAAAAGAATCGGTAAAATCTCAATTGATTTCAGATGTTCCTGTTGGAGTGATGCTTTCAGGTGGGCTGGATTCCAGCACTATAACGTATATGATGTCTCAAATACAAAACAGTTCTGACTTTCATACTTTCTCAATAGGATTTGACGAGAAATCGTTTGATGAATCAAAATATGCTGAAATTGTATCAAAACATACAGGCACAAAACACCATAAGATAAAAATTACACCACAGTCAATAATTGATAACATAGAAAAATATTTATTATATATTGATGAGCCATATGCTGACGGTTCTGCAATTCCTACATATCTGCTTTCACAACAGGCAAAAAAATATGTTACTGTCTTGCTTTCAGGAGAAGGTGGAGACGAAATTTTTGCAGGATATGATACTTACAGAGCGTATAATATAAGTAAATTTTATAAGAAAGTTCCCTGTTTTGCCCAAAAACCAATAAGAGCATTTGTTAATCATTTACCATCTTCTTATGCTAAACTCAGTTTTGATTTTAAAGCAAAAAAATTTGTTAGCGGCTGTCAGTATAATGTGCCTGTAAGCCATTATATGTGGAGAGAAGTGTTTTCTGAAAATGATAAAAAAAAACTACTTGATATATACAAAAATTCAAATTATATGCCTTCGTATAAATTATTTGAAGATTGTTTTAATGATATTAACACAAAAGATGAATTGAATAAATTGTTATATATAGATTTTTCATATTATTTTGCAAACGATCTTATGATTAATACAGACAGGATGACTATGGCTCATTCTATTGAGGCACGAGTGCCGTTTACAGATATAAAATTGTTTGATTATTTAGCCAATTTATCAGGAGATATAAAATTATATCATAATAATTCAAAATATCTTTTAAAACAAGCAATGGAACCATTTTTTCCAAAACAAATACTAAAAAAGAAAAAAATAGGATTAGAGATTCCTTATTCAAAATGGTTCTTAAATGAATTAAAACAATTATTATTAGATAACTTATCTTTATCATCTCTTAAAAAAGTTCCTTTTATAAATGCTGATTATGTCCAGCAAATTATAAATGAACATTTTAATCATAAAGCAGACCGCGGCAGAGAACTTTGGGGATTGCTTAATTTTGTTATATGGTATAGATTGTATTTTATTGATAAATAAAAATATTTTTTTTGTTATTTTATCAGTCATTCGTCAATAGCCGAACTTGGCAGATGAATAAGGCAACTACCTGACTGGAAGCGAGAATTTTGCAATAGGCAAAATTATTTCATGTGATAAAGATTTGGAAAGATGGAAAATTGCAAGATAATGATGTCAAAAGTTAAATATTATTATAAAAAAATATATGATATATTTCAAACAAAAAAATTATCAATGAAAAAAATATTAATCTATAATAATAACGTTTAAAACCTGTACTGAATAACGTCATCCTGAACTCTTTTCAGGGTTATTTCAGTGCTTGCTTCAGTATGAAATCAAATTATTAATAAGGCAATTTGGTCAAATACTTGACTAATATCTGATACCTAAATAGATACAAATTAAAAAAATGATAAAACTATCAATAATAGTTACTGCATTTAATGAAGAACTCAATGTAAAGCCATTGCTCAATAATATCTTTAAAGCGATTAGAGATGTTAGCTATGAAATAATTTATGTAGATGATGGCTCAACAGATAATACAGCAAAAGAAGTAAAATCTTTTGAAGACAAAAGGATAAAACTTATTGAGCTAAAAAAAAATTATGGACAGAGTTCTGCTCTTGCAACAGGAATTGAATATGCCAAAGGAGAATTTATTGTGTTAATGGATGGGGATTTACAAAATGACCCTTCTGATATACCAATGATGCTTCAAAAGATAGAAAATGAAAACTTAGATTTAGTTACAGGAATAAGAGTAGATAGAAAAGATGATATACTTATGAGGAAGATTCCAAGTAATATTGCTAATTTTATTATACGTAGTTTTACCGGTATAAAAATTAAGGACCTTGGTTGTACTTTGAAAATTTTTAAAAATAGTGTTGCTAAAAATATTATGCTGTATGGAGAGTTGCATCGTTTTATTCCTGTATTAGCACATATTCAGGGAGCAACAATTTCTCAGGTAAAAGTAAAACATCATGCACGGAAATACGGAAAATCAAAGTATGGAATAAACAGAACTTTCAAGGTGATAAGTGATTTATTGCTCGTGCTGTTTTTTGAAAGATATATGAAAAAACCTATGCATTTATTTGGAACATTAGGATTAATTATACTTTTAACAGGCATTATAATAGATTTTTATTTGCTGTTTATGAAAATTGCAGGTAATGATATATGGGGAAAACCGCTTCTTATACTTGGTGTTTTATTAACCATTGGAGGTATTCAAATTATTACTATCGGCATTGTTGCAGAATTAATTATAAGGATAAATTTAAAATCAAATAATAAAAAATCATACAGAATAAAAAATATCTATGTTGGTAAAAATTAGAAACCAACAGATACTTAATATTTTTTTTGACAAAATGTTATTGTCAATATAAAACATACTAAAATTTGAATATTTTTAAACGAATAAGCCAGATAATTTTCAGATTAGAACCTTTCTTATCAATAGATTATTTTTTGATATGGCTAAAACATATCATCAATGTGTTTCCATTTTTTAATTTAAAACTTTCAAAAAAATATATTACAGTAATATCAATAATCATTTCTGCATTTGTTATTTACGGAATATATAATTTATCTCATTATATAAAAAAAGTAAAAATTTATGAACCTGTAAGTATAACTGTTGATGGGTTAAATGACAATGACTTTAATACTGTGAACATCTATGGAATCTCACCAAAAAACAGAATACTTAACTTAAATAAACTCATTGAATTACATAAATGGAACTATAATTATTATCGTTATTATACAGCAATAAAACTTTCCGTGCCTGATAGTATAATTGATAAAATAAAACAAATTAGCATTACTATTGGCAAAACAAACTATATATATGATAATGCAAAATTTAAACATGAATGGAACAAAATAAAAGAAGAGTCAAAAACAAATATGGGATATTCCATTTATGAACTTCCTGAAAATGCAAGAGGAAATGCTTCTGTAATTTCTGTGTTGGCATCAATTTTATATTGGAATGGGTATCACGTAAAAGTGATATTGCTGATAAGTTTAGTAGTGATTATATTACTGTTTTTTAAATATATAAAATCACAAAAAAGCACTTTATATATATCTTTAAACAAAACAATAGAATCTGTTGCTGACTTTTTCTATAATAACAGATTAATATTTTTTATTTTATGTATTATTTTATTAATACCTGCATTATTAATCAATATAGGGTTAATTCCATTTTGTGGAGATGAATCTAAAAGGGCTTTAATAGCATTGGAGATGATTACATCCGGCAATTATGTTATACCAACCCTGAACGGATTATACAATTATAGTAAGCCGCCTTTATACAATTGGATTTTAGTGCTTTTTTTAAAACTAACAGGAAATAATACAGAGTTTATTCTTCGCCTGCCAAATGTGATATCTCTTTTGCTTTTTGGATTAACAGTTTTCCTTTTTATTCGTAAACATTATGGTAATAAGATAGCTTTTATTAATGCTTTTATCTTAATAACAGGAGAACAAATATTATTTTGGGACTCATATCAGGGATTAATAGATATGTGTTTGTCATGGGTTACATTTACAGGTTTTATAGCTATTTATTATTTCTATCAAAAGGGTAAATTTTACTGGCTCTTTGCTATATCTTATTTTATCACTGGCGTGGGATTTATGCTTAAAGGATTGCCTTCTATTGTGTTTCAAGGTATTACTCTTTTTGTAATATTTGCTTATCACAAAAATTTTAAAAAATTATTTTCTATACAGCATATCCTTGGTATTCTGATATTTATATTAATGATAGGAACTTATTTATATTTTTTTAATCATTATATTTCGGTAAAACCATATCTTCTTACATTATGGTTAGAACTAACTGAAAAAAATATGACAAGTTATGGATTATGGAAAACTGTTTTGCATTTTTTTAAATACCCTTTTCAAGTTCTTTTATCTGTTTTCCCATGGACACTTCTATTAATATCTTGCTTTAAAAAAAAATTCTTCAAAGAAATTATGCAAAACCCTTTATTAAAGTTTAGTTTTTTAATATTTGCATCAAATATTTTAGTTTATTTACTATCTCCACGTACAAATTTTAGATATTTTTTTGCTTTATATCCATTAATGATTATTATTTTAACTCATTTCTATTTTAAATATCAATCTAAAAATAATTTCTTACATAATATTACAGATATTGCTTTTTTAATATGGTTAGTTATTATAGCATTAAAATCAAACATTTTATTACTTATAATTTTTGTATTTATTATCTTCTTATTTATAGAAATAAAAAAATGCAGATTAATACTGATTATAATTACTTTACTTATATTAAGGATAGATTTTAACTTATTTAAATCACCTAATAACATTGATTCAAAACTTATTAAATACAAGGAAGCAGGTATAAAAATTGCACAAATAACAAAAGGCAAACTTGTTTTTCTTTATTCAGGGACTGAAACTAATGATATTATACCTTTTTATTATACAAGAGAAAGTAAAAAAATCTTAACTACTTATCAAAACGGAGATATAAAAGAAAATAAAATGTTTGTAAATAAATTAATATTGTCTGATAATAAAGATGTCTCTGATTATAGAATTTCAAAAAAGGCAAAAACTTTAGAGGATTTAATACTTCTTGTTAAGCAAGATTCTTCTATCTATACCAAAGAGGAAAAAAAATTCTTTTCGGATTATTTAAAGTTCATTATTACTTATGATAATAAAAATTCTAATTGTGCTACACAAAAGATAATTAAACTTTGGGAAACAGAACTAAAAAATTATCCTGATAATATTTTTTATATTATAAATGATTTATACTTACAGAGAATTAAAAAACAGGGATTTATCTATACAAATTATTATGATTTTGAAACTGATGATAAGGATTATTATATAACACATATTTCTAAAGAAAAGCAATTATTATATAAACATTTACATCTTATTAAATTTAAAAAAAAATAATAATTAAAAATATCGGCATTTAATTAAAATAACCAGGATTAATATTTTTTTATTTTCTTTTTATAGAGTTCCTCAAAGTTATACAAAGAATCTTGCTCTAAACCGAATTCTTTTATTAAAAACTTTTTCATATAATAAGGGCGTTTAACGACAAAATCTTTTAAAGATTTATTTATTATATCATGCCAGAAAACAGTAAAAGAAACATAATTTGTATCAAGATACTGCCCGGAAAACATAGAAATAGTTTTATAATCTGTTTTAAACCACCGATTAAAATTTTTTTCTACTTCTCGCTGATAGTTTTTTTTAAATTTATCAATTTTACTTAAAACAGTATCAGGGCAAAATGTTGTATTCATTAAAAAGATAAACCTGTTAATAAATTGATTTTTAAATTCATCATTTTTAAGTAAATTTTTAATAAAAAAAGTTGACATATCTGTATGCTGCTTGTCAGTATCAACAATATGTTTTAACAAATTAAAATCATAATTATATTCTAACATACATGCATCATCAAAGTCACATAAAAACCATCTCCATTTTCCACCGTTAATTTGTGGTCGCCAAAATTTAGTATTGTTTTCTTGCCCAAGCCAATCCATATTATTGAAATAAATATTTGTTATCTGATAATCAATAAAATTTTCAATATCCATTTGGGTTTTTATATATTCATAATTCTTTTGTCCGCCTGAGTAGGACAAATCATTCTCTTTAATAAAGTTAATCAGGTTATCATAATGTTCTTTGCTGCCTTGTTTAACAATTACAGTATTTATCCCTGTTAAAATATCAAATTTATCTTTGTCAAAGCCATATTTTAAAGAAAGATAATATTCATCAAAGTAATCTCTGACTTTGTATAGACCCCAGTATTCACCATTTAAGAAAACTATTACAGGTCTGCTGTCTTGTATATCTAAATTCAGGTTCTTTGCAATATTATGAATTAAAGCATCTTTAAAACCATTTTTTTCTGAGCCCATAGCTGTTCGCAAAACAAATCGTTTAAATATATTTTGCTCTTTTTCAGGAAATAATCTATAGTTAAAATATTTGTTGCCATATTTGTTTCTTGCATAAAGACGGAAAGGTTTAAACGGGTAGCGTCTTGTTCCTAATCCATTTATTCTGATACCTGCATCCTGCGAAAAAGCAATATCTCCGTTTTTTTCAAAAAATGTAATATTAACAGGTCGTTCCCATTCTTTCCCTTTTTGATAGTGATTTCCTGACCATACTGGATTGGTCTTATCATAATATTTTCCCGGAACATAAATACCTTTGTCATAACTAAAAAAATTATTGGCATCTGTAACTAATGAAATAATTGGCATACTATATCTTGAATAAATTACAGAATCAACAAAAAATGTATAAGTATAAACTTTGCTTCTAGGAATATTATCTCTATAAGTAACAACTCTGATAACTGTAGCTTTAAAGACAATTGAATCTGCAAAAGGTTTTAAAAAAAAATTTTTTTTCAAAACTGCGTCAGAAACTGTTTGTATCTTAGAAATTATATTTGGACTATTATATTTATAATCAATTTTTACAGGAGATTTATAAACAAAAGATTTTTTTGTAGGAATACTCCCATCAAGAGTATAATAAATAGTATCCTCAGGGTTAGTATTTTTAATTTTTAGTTCAAAGGGCTCTGTATAAAATCCTTGTTTCTGAGAAAATCTCAAAAAATTAGTTATTTCATTTTTATGTTTATTATTAGTTCTATGTATTCTAATAACAAAAAAAGAAATAATACTAGCCAAAACCAAAGATAAAAGGGAATATTTTATAAATTTATTCAAAACAGATAATTCAATTTTCTAATTTTTATTTCTAACTCAATTAATAAATTATTTATCATTATAATCAAAGTCATTAATATTAAATTCTTCCATTATAAATTTTTTCATATAATAAGGACGTTTTATAGCAAAATCTTTTAGTTGTGCTATGTAATAAAACGATATGTCAGCCACAGGATTAACAGTATCAGTATTTATTTTTGATATGCTTATAGATTTTTTAACATCTACTTCATTATACCATCTATTAAAATGCTCTTTTATTTCCGGTTCATATAATTTTTCAAGTTCATCAATTTTATTTAAAACAGTATCTTTTTGAAATATAGTATTCATTAAAAGAGCAAATCTATCAATAAATTGATTTTTAAACTCTTTGTTTTTAAGTAAACTTCTAAATAATAAAATTGCGGGATCTGTATTTTTGTCAGAGGTAAGTAGTTTTAATAGGTTGTTATTACTGCTGCTAAAAGATCTGTCCATATCATATAAGAACCACCTCCATTTGGCATTTTGTGTTTTTGGTCGCCATAGTTTGTCATTATGAGTGCCATAATAATTGAAATAAATTTTAACTATTTGGTGGTCAATATAGCAATCAATGTCAATTTTAGTTTTAACATATTGATAATTTTTTGGAATTTTTAGGTTGTTATTTTTAATAAATTTGATTATATCATTATATTGTCTATCAGTTTGTTTTATCAAATCATCACCTGTTAAAATAGTTATGTTATTTTTATCAATATTATATTTTGAGACGAGATAATATTCATCAAGTCGGTCTCTAATTACATGTATTCCCCAATATTCTCCATTTAAAAATACAATTACAGGTCTGTAATCAGGAATATCTAAATTTAGATCTTTTACAATGTTATATACTAATACATCTTTGTATTTTGAAAAATCTCCTAATATAAATCGTTTGAATTTATTTTTATTTTTTTTTTTGAAAATTTTATAATTAAAAAATTTATTCCCATATTGTTTTCGTGCGTATAATCGTAATCTTTTTTGAGCATGTTTTCTTGAGCTGGTTCCATGTATTCTTATTCCTGCATCTTGCGAAAATGCAACAGCACCATTTTTTATAAAAAAAGCAATATTAACAGGACGTTCCCAGTTATTGCCTCTTTGAGAATAATTCCCTGTTTTCATTGGATTGTTTTTATCATAATATTTGCCTGAAACATAAATGCCTTTATCATAACTAAAAAAATTATCAGCATCTGTAACCAGCGAAATAATCGGCATACTATATCTTGAATATATATTTGTATCAACAAAAAAAGTAAGAGTATATACTTTGCTTGACAAATTTTTATTTTTAACAGAAGCAGCTCTGACAACTGTTGCTTTAAAAACCTTACCTAATGGTGGATGCCACTTTTGCATATCAGTACAGATATCTCGAGTTGTTGGTATGTTAGAGATTATATTTGAGTCACTATATCTATAGTTAATTTTTACAGGTGAGGAATAAACAAAAGATTTTTTTGTAGGGATACTTCCATCTAAGGTATAATAAACCGTATCTGTTGGAGAAATTGATGAAATAGTCAGTTCAAAGGGCTCTGTATAAAATCCTTGTTTCTGAGAAAATCTCAAAAAATTAGTTATTTCATTTCTATGTTTATTATTAGTTCTATGTATTCTAATAACAAAGAAATAAATAATACCAGCCAAAATCAAAGATAAAAGAAAATATTTTATAAATTTATTCAAAACAGATAATTTAATTTTTTAATTTGTTTTTATCACTAACTCTATTAAATAAGTTATTTATCATTGTAATCAGATTTATTCAGATTAAATTCTTCCAAAATAAATTTTTTCATATAATAAGGACGCTTTCTGGCAAAATCTTCTAATTGTGATATAAAATAAAAAAACAAATCAGTAGAAGAGTTAATAGTATCAGTATTTAATTTTAATAAGGATACAGCTTTTTTAATATCTATACAACCATACCATCTATTAGAATGCTCTTTTATTTCCGGCTCGTATAATTTTTCAAATTCATCAATTTTGTATAGGATAGAGTCAGTAGAGAATGTTGTATTTATTAAGAAAAAGAATCTATTAATAAATTGATTTTTGAATTCATTGTTTTTAAGTAGATTTGAGAACAAAAATCCGGACCAGTTTGGATAATAATATCTTTCATTTTCTTTGTCAGTAAATTTTTTTAGAGTATTATAGTCAGCATCTTGGGCTCCTGTATCCATATCATATATAAACCATCTCCATTTGCCATTGGGAGTTCCAGGTCGCCAAAATCTGTAATTACCATCACAGATGCAGTTAAAATATATTTGTGTTATTTGATGGTCTATATAACTCTTTATATCTATTTGGCTTTTAATATAATCATAATTTTTCTGAATAGTTACATCACTGTCTCTGACAAAAAAGATTAAATTTTCAAAATTTTTTATACTTCCTTCAATGATAGTATGACTGCCTTCTATAATATCTATACTATCTTTATTAATATTATATTTTAAAGCGATATAGTTTTTATCCAAGCGGTCCCTAACAGTATATATTCCCCAGTATTCACCATTTACAAAGACCGTTACAAGCATATAGTCCTTTACATCTAAATTTAGATTTCTTACAATATTGTGAATTAAAGGTTCCTTAAAACATTGTGTTGCAGAAGGCGCTATCAATACAAATCGTTTAAATATTTTTTGTTCTTTTTGAGGGAATAATTTATATTTAAAATATTCTTTCCCATATTTTGTTCTGGCATAAAGGCGAAAACTTTTTTGAGGGTGGTTTCTTGTCCCTCCTCCACGTATTCTCATACCGGCATCTTGAAAAAATGCAATATCTCCATTTTTTTTGAATAATGTAATATTAGCATGCCGTTCCCATTTTTCGCCTCTCTGAAAACAATTGCCAGTATGCTTTATATCGTTTTTATCAAAATGTTTGCCTCGCACATAAATTCCTGTATCTTTATTAAATAAATTGTTAGCATCAGTAACTAATGATACAACAGGTGTATTGTAAATATTAGTATCAACAAAGAAAGTAAGGGTATATACCTTATTACAAAGAGTGCTGTCTTTTATAGAAACAATTCTAATAACTGTTGCTTTAGGAAATACAGGGATAGAAAAATCTTTTTTAAAAAAAGGAAATATTTTAAAAAATGTATCAGGAATTAAAGGTATATCAGATATAGTATTTGGTTCATTGTATCTGTATTTAATTTTTACAGGAGATTTATAAACAAAAGAATTTTTTGTAGGAATACTTCCATCAAGGGTATAATAAATGGTGTCGTCAGAATTAGTATTCTCTATTTTCAGTTCAAAGGGCTTTGTATAAAATCCTTGTTTATGGGAAAAGATTAAAGAATCGGTTATTTTAACTTTTCTATTAGTAATAGTATCATTTTTTAAATCAATTGCCTTCTCTCTAATATTATATGATTCTATCCAATCCTTACAATTGCTGTTTTCATTTTTAATACTTTTTAAATTTGAAGACATAAACTTATTTATTATAATATCTTTTGGGTAGAGTGTAGATTTTATAAAAAAAATAAGTATAAGTAATATGGTAATATTTTTACAATTCATTGTAAATTATATTATTATTTTTATTAATCAATGGGTAAAAAAGATGTAAATATCAAGAATTATTTATGTGTCTTTATTTAATGTTACATAACATAATAGTGTTTTATCGGTCAGGCGTCCGACTGATACGAGAACCTGTGCTGAAACTTGTGCTGAATTCATTTCAGTATTTTATCCTGAACAACGTCACTCTGAACTTTATGTTGAACTTGTTTCAATATTGTTTCAATATTATTTCAGCATTCAAAAATACAATTTTTTTTTTAATTAAAACTAACCTGAATAATTCATAAGTTTTCGTTATGAGAGTTGAAAGTGCCAATAGAATTGGAAAGCACAGGATTGAGCATCGGAGATGTGGCAGAGATACATTGAGAAGCGAAATCCGAGCATTTTCAATTATAGCAGGCAATGTTAACTCGTAATAGATAATTTATGAATTATTCAGGTTAAATATTGACCGATAAAAATCCTGAAAAGTCAGTTATTCCGAAAACAGATAGATGCTATTAATTTTCAAAAAAATTTAACACAGGAAGCTTTAAATGATATCCATATATTTTTCCCTTTATATAGATTTAATTTTTTTAAAGATTGTGTAGTTATAAGGGCAACTAACTGAATGCCAATGTCTGTAAATATCTCTATACCAAGAGGTGCAGGAATAATATCGGTTATAATTCCTTTAAAATTATTGCATGCACTTGATTCAACTTTATTTTCAGATATAATAATATCCTGACTTTTTATTAATACATTACCTTTTCCCTTGGTCTTATCAGTGAGCAATGTAAAGGCAATAGAATTGTTAATAATAGCTTGTTTGTTTTTTAGTTCTGCTTTAAAAAAATTTTTTATACCTGTAAAGTTAGCTATAAATTGTGATTTTGGATGTTGAAATATTTCATTTGGAGTTCCTGTTTGTTCTATAGAGCCATTGTTGATAATAGCGATTTTGTTGGCAAGAGATATTACTTCCTGATAATCGTGAGTAACATGAATTATTGTTTGTCCTTTTTTATTGATGTTTCTAAGTAAACTGCGGAGTTCATTTTTTAGTTGAATATCCAAAGAAGCCAAAGGTTCGTCAAGTAATAATATTTTGGGTTTTAAAGCCAGAGTTCGTGCCAGAGCTACGCGCTGCAGTTCTCCTCCTGATAATGTTGTGGTCTTTCTGTTGAGCAGATGTGTTATATTCATTTCCTCAGCAAGTTTTAATATTTGTTTGTTTTTTTCAAAAGCAGATAACTTTTCGTTTTTTAACGGATAAGCAATATTATTTTTTACATTTAGATGAGGGAATACAGCATAGTCCTGAAATACCAGTCCTATTCGTCTTTTTTGAATTTTTTGTTTTGTAATATTTTTTTTGTTTAAAAATATTTCGCCTGAGTCAGGGCTCGTAATTCCTGCAATGATTTCCAACAGTATAGTTTTCCCTGCACCGGATATTCCGAGTAAGACAAAATAATCGCCTTTATTTACTGACAGGTTAAGATTTTTAAGATTAAAATCTTCTAAATTTTTTGATATGTTTTTTATTTCTAACATTATTTGTTAAATATTTTTCTTTAGATACCTAAATTTAGCAAGTCAAAAATAAAAAATTTTTAACCACAAAGTTCACAAAGAATGCACAAAGGTCACAAAGAAAATAAACATAACCATAAAATCTTTGCGATCTTTGTGTAAAACTTTGTGTTCTTTGTGGTTATAAAAAGACTTGCTAATTTTAGGAGATAGCAGACGTAGTATGATAAATACAATAAGACAGACAGCAATAAATATTATAGCTACAGGACGTGCATATTTTAATCCGAAGGAGCTAAATCTTTCGTATATCAGGACAGGCGTTATCATTGGATGATAAGCAATAATGACAACAGCACCAAACTCACTCATACCGCGGGCAAACATCATAATCAAACCCGACAGGATACTTTTCCAAGCCAAAGGCAAAGATATTGTAAAGAACACACGGCTGGGTGAAGCGCCTAAATTTAAAGCTGCTTTTTCTAATTTTACAGGCACTTTGGCAAATCCGTCACGTGCAGCATTAATTAAAAAAGGAATACTTACAAATGCCATTGCCGCTGCTATTCCAGCCGGATGTCCTACAAAATCCAAACCTATATTTGATGATAATTTTCCAATATATGAATTGCGTGATATAAATCCTAACACAGCAATTCCTGCTGCTGTGTGTGGTATTACAATTGGTAAATCTATTATACCGTTTATCAAATGTTTAAATCTGAATGATTTTTTTGCTAACAGATATGATAAAGGTATTGCAGCTATTGCAAAAAATATTGTTGAACATATTGATGTCCAGACAGTTAGCCATATACTCTTTTGGACTTCCGTGTCTTTTGATGTTTCAATAATATCTTGTGGCGATGTTGCTATCACCATACCAATAAGAGGAGCAATAATAAAAAGTAAGATTAAAGCTCCGAGTAATGAAAAAATAATATTAAAAGGTTGTGGTTTGTTCATTTAAAAGCAAATCTTTTAAGATTTTCAGGAATATTATTATAAGTATCTGTATATGAAGGTATTACAGATGGCTGTCCATTATTTTTCATAATTTTCATACCTTTATTTTCATCAAGTAAAAATTTTATGAAATTTTTAGCAGCATCAGGATTAGCAGCATTTTTTAAAATCGTGATACCATAAATCATTGGCTCACCTTTGCGTATAATTATTTCATTTGGTCTTTTGCCTGTAATATTAACTGATGCTGTTGAGTATAAATCACTGAATTTTGGATTTTTTAGATTTATTTCATCAGGAATAAGTATATATTTTAATTTATGTTGTTCGGCTACAGAGCGATATTCAAAAATATAATCTACTGTATTTGTTTCAATAAGTGCAAGCAAATCAGTTCCTTTTGGTCGTATGTAGTTTAAATCTTTTTTAAGTAATTTGTCAGCAATTCCTGATTTATGATAATATTTTTCTGATAATTTTATTGTTAAAATAGCTCTGTATCCGCAAGGGTCAGCATTTGGGTCTGCTCTGGCAAAAGCAACGTCATTTTTTAAAAGTATATTAAACCAGTTGTTTTTATTTATTTTGTCAGAATATCGTGATTTTTCATTATAAGCTATTACCATCTCATTACTTACAAATTTTATATTCCATTTAGCATAATCAGGAATTAACAGGTTATCAATAACCTTATAATCTGCTGATGCCATTATATCACAAGGACGTTTTAAATCAATAATTTTTCTTGCACATTTACGGCTACCGTCTGGCTCCATAATAATATTTATATCTGGATATTCTTTGTTAAAAGCTTTAGCTATTTCTTTAAAAGGCACAGATAAACTTCCTGCATTAAATATTATTAAATCACTTGTTGCCTTTTTTGTGTCTTGTTTGGTCTTGTCGTTATTACAAGCAATAATGAGTAATATTGAGAAGAGAAGGATGTTTTTTGTAATTTTTTTTAATGTGTTCATTTTTTATAGTTTTTTAATTTATATTAATTATTTTAGTCATTTGCAATCATCAATTATCAATTAAATTTACCGTTTATAGTATAAATATAGTAACGAGTTGCAATTTATATTAGTCAGATGAATTTAGATTTTTTATAAATTTGTTAAAGCTGTTTTGTATATTATTATCTATGTCTAAATGTAATTTTTTATAAGCATTTAGTATATTTTTACCTTTTTGAGTTAATAAAGTGCTTCCTCCTTTTTGTCCTCCGCGATGTTTGTCAACGAGTTTAAATTCTAATAATGTTTCTGCTTTTTTTAAGTCGCCCCAAGCTTTTCTGTAACTTATTCCAAGCAATTTTGTAGCAGATGTTAAAGAGCCATTTTCATCAATGGTCTTTAAGAGTTTTAATCTTCCCTGACCCATAATACTTTTATTGTCTTTGGTTGAAAGCCATATTTTGTAATGTAAAGAAAGATTGTTGCAGTTTATATTTGATTCATTCATTTTTTGGAATACATAATGTTATTTTTCATTATGTTTGCTCAAACATAACGATTTGCAAATATATATATTATAAATAAATATACAAAAAAAATTAATCTTATTGGTTAAAAATTCATTAATAATTTAAAAAAGGAGGAACAACATGGCTTAACTTTATCATAAAAAAAGATACTATTCTTAAAGAGGAATATAATAACGCTGATGAAATGCTCTATGCTTTAAACAAGTTTTTACTATATTATATATTTTATAGAAAATATGGTTCTTTGAAAAAAGAATTAAATATAAAAATACCATATAATGCGGTAGAATGGTGGTATAAAAATTCACCCTGTTAAATGCGAATCAATCAACGAAGTTGATTATTTAACGGGATAAATCTGAAATTTTTAATAAAAACCCATCGTCATCTGCCTAAGGCTGATTCCCGGAATAATCCACCTAAGGCTGATAAAACTTGACACTAATCCATTTAAAAATAATGTACGTTTTTATAGGTAAAATCATATCTGTTATTATATAATTAGGCTCTACTGTTATTTTAATGGGTAGATATCTAATCCTTTATAAAAAAACGATTTAATTTCTAATTTCTAATTAACCTAATTGACCTAAATAATGACCATTAAGGGAAATAATAAAAATAATAAGTATGACTTAGAAGAAAGGACAGCTAAATTT
>Ga0307991_1000555_pt1 | contig 26973 bp, 33 predicted proteins | sample EllFjometagen131_FD_203146 | JGI IMG/M metagenome (GOLD analysis project Ga0307991, IMG submission 203146) | Marine microbial communities from Ellis Fjord, Antarctic Ocean - #131 | ecosystem: Environmental > Aquatic > Marine > Unclassified | place: Southern Ocean | collected 2014-10-08 | reverse complement strand
GAGAAGATGCAATAGCAAGGTCTGTGCTTAGTCTTTGAATTAAACATGATAGAATGCAACACTTACATCTCATAAATTATTTTATATTTACTAATTTTATTATTTATCAAACCCACTTTTCAATTCTTATGGGATTGTTCCATAAAGTTCAAATAAATTTAATCATTTTGAGAAGCCTCTAGGTATTACTCTATACTTTCTATCAATCTATCACAAAGTGCAGAATAATCTTCCTCACTCAAACCCTCACCAGGTATTAGATGAGATAAGAATTCTGTATTTCCCTTTCTTCCTTTTATGGGACTCAAAATAAGAGATTTAATTCCTATTTTATCCTCACTCAATATTTCATAAACATGCATCATGATTTCTTTTAAAAGTTCTTTTGATTTAACAACACCAGAAAAATCCTGCTGCCATCTTGGCATTTCAAATTGTGGTTTTATAAGACAAAGAAGAAAGTTATTTCCACTTAAATTCAACACATGAGAGGCTGCACCTGAAATTGATCTAAATGATAGATCACATACAGCACCAATTGCAGGAGGATCCAATTCTTTAAGATTCATTATGTTCTGCTTCTCATGAACCACAACTCTTTCATCTGTTCTCATCTTCCAATCAAGTTGATTGTATCCTACATCAACACTATGAACAATTTTTGCTCCATGTTGAAGAAGACAATCGGTAAAACCTCCGGTAGAGGAACCTGCATCAAGTATAACTCCATCTTTCACATCGATGTTAAATGCAGCAAGAGCTGCTTCAAGTTTGTAGCCACCACGTGATACATATTTATCAAATGTGAATGATATATCACTCTCACTGTCAATCTTTTCTTTTGGCATGGCCAACAGCTCACCATCGACCTTAACATTCTTGCAAATAATGAAGGCCGTTAGTTGATCTTTTGTATATTCAGGAAAATCCTGAGCTAATTTTAATAATAAGGGAATTTTTTTTGACATATTAAACCAAGAACTTCTTACTAATTCTTTCTATTGAAATGCACTTACCATTTTTTGTATCAATAACAGCTTTTATTCCATTGATTACGGGGGCTGTATTGTGTATTTGAGTTCTAATTGGCATTTGAGTTAGTTGCTTCTTAATTGATATTTCTGGATCACTTCCAATAACACTATCACTTGGACCGGTAAGACCCAAATCAGTAATGAAGCCTGTACCTTTTGGAAGAATCATCTCATCTGCTGTTTGAACGTGAGTATGAGTTCCAACCAATACACTTATCTTACCATCAAGATACATGGCAACAGCCTTTTTCTCTTCATGGTTTTCTGCATGCATATCAACCAAAATAACATCACACTTATTCTTAAATTTTCTTACTTCTTCTTCAGCACTCTTGAAGGGATCATCTGTTATAGGAAGAGAAATTCTTCCTTGTACATTTATAACACCAATCTTAACACCCTTCTTTTCTAAAATTATGGATCCATGTCCAAGAGTTCCAGAGGGATAATTTAATGGACGTAGCAATCGATGATCATCTTTCAATGAATTATAAAGATCTTCCTGCTGCCATATATGGTTACCACTGGTTATAACATCAACACCCAAGGAAAAAATTTGATTCTTCTCTTCTTCATTAAGGCCAAATCCATTGGCTGCATTCTCGCCATTAACAACAACAACATCAGCTCTTGTATCTTTAATCAACTGTCCAAGCCCTACAAATAGTGCTCGCATTCCAGGCTGTCCACAGACATCACCCAACATCAAGGCTGTAATATTATTTCCCACAATCTTTTCCTAAAAAATTATAAAAGGGGGCTTATCACCCCCTATATATTATCTTGCGTATTCTGTAATACGCGTCTCTCTAATAATCGTAACTTTAATTCTGCCAGGATATCTAAGTTCTGCTTCAATTCTTGAAGCCACACCCTTAGCCATTTCCTTTGCACCATCATCGTCAACACTATTATTATTAACCAATATTCTAAGTTCTCTACCAGCCTGTACAGCAAAAGCCTTTTCAACACCTTCAAAGCTTGTAGCTATAGTTTCAAGACTTTCAAGTCTCTTAATATAATTATCAAGTGTCTCACGACGAGCACCAGGACGAGCAGCACTTATTGCATCAGCAATCTGAACTATAATGGCCTCTGGTGATTTTGGTTCAACATCATTGTGGTGAGCAAGTATTGCATTAACAATAACAGGACTCTCTCCAAGACGTTTGGCATGTTCCGCTCCAAGCTCTGCATGGTTAGCATCACTTTCAGTTTCAATACCCTTACCAATATCATGTAGAAGACCAGCTCTCTTAGCAATTTCAGGATCTGCTCCAATCTCACTGGCAATCATGCCAGAAAGGATTGCAACCTCTCTACTATGGCTTAGTACGTTCTGACCATAACTGGTTCTGAAGTATAATCTGCCTAAAGCTCTAATCATTTCCTGACTTATGTTGTGAATACCCATATCAAATACAAGCTTCTCACCTTCATCAGCAATGGTTCTATTGACTTCCTTGGCAACCTTGTTAACAACTTCTTCAATTCGTGATGGATGAATTCTTCCATCTTGAACAAGTCTTTCAAGTGCCACACGAGCAATTTCTTTTCTAACTGGATCAAAACAAGAAATAACAACAGCTTCTGGTGTATCATCAATGATAATATCTACACCAGTTAATGTTTCAAGTGTTCGAATATTTCTACCTTCACGTCCAATAATTCTACCCTTCATTTCATCTCCGGGTAAACTTACAGATGTAATTGTAGCATCACCACTAACTTCTGTTGCCATTCTTTGAATGGATGTTAGTATGATATCACGAGCAACTTTGTCAGCTTTTAACTGCGCTTCTTGTTCAATTTTATTTATTAATACTTGAGCATCTCTTTTAGCTTCGTTCTGCAATGTTTCTATAATTGTTTCTTTTGCTTCATCTTGACTCATACGAGCAATTTTTTCCAATTCAGAAATAACAGAGTTTTCTTTTTCCTCTAAAAGCGCTTCTTTTTTCCCAATTCCCCTTGTCCTATCTTCTAGTTGATTCTTAATAGCATCTAGTTCAGACTGTTTTCGCTCCAGATTCTCTTCTTTTTGAAGATTACGTCTTTCGGAACGTTGCAATTCGCTTCGTCTTTCTCTTGCTTCCTTTTCGACTTGCTGTTGTTCACTCAACAGCTTGTCTCTAGTTTCAAGTATAAGTTCCTTACCTCTTGCTTCAGCATCTTTCTCTGCTTCACTCATAAGCCTTTGGGCTTTTTGTTCTGCAGATGTCAGTTTAAATTTCGAATACAGCCAGCGTAAGGTAAAACCTAACGCCGTACCAAGAACAACAAGAAGGAGATACATTATAATTTTAATCATTATATTAAAATTCTCCTATGTTGTAATATTAATCAATTCTACGTAACAAATGCTATATTGTCAAGTTTTAATGGTTATATGGGTAAAGTAAAACCGCCACCCAAAGGTAGCGGCTAAGCCTCATAAATGAGACATTTAAATTTTGCATCTAAGGTTGGGAGGCTTTATCAAACTCCACCTTAAATACTACTTGGTAATTAAACCAAGGTTATTTGTCAGTTTTCTCTTCTTTGGTTGTTTTAACAACTAATTCAAGAATGCACATTTCTGCAGCATCACCTCTGCGGTAACCAGTTTTTAAAATACGGGTATACCCACCATTACGGTCGATGTTTGCTGGTGCAATTACTGTAAACAACTTATTAAGAACTGATTGGTCCTTAAGGTTTTTATCAATAATACGACGATTATGAACACTATCTACTTTTGCACGAGTGATCATTTTCTCTGCTTTTCTGCGAGCTTCAAGAGCTTTGGCTTGTGTAGTCTCAATTCTTTCATATCTGAAAAGAGAGGTTACAAGACCTTGCAACAAAGCACTACGTTCAGCAGCAGTTCTGCTTAACGGGTTGAAACCAATTCTATGATTCATCTTCTTCTTCCTTATTACCAGGTACATTCACAGTGTTTTTTAAAACACTATAATCAGTCATGCCTAGACTAAGATTCCACTCTTTAAGTTTGTCTTTGATCTCTGCAAGGGACTTCTTACCGAAATTCCTAGTTTTAGCAATTTCGTCTTCAGTTTTTTTAGTTAAATCGCCAATAGTTCGGATATTTGCATTCTTAAGACAGTTACTAGAACGAACTGTTAATTCTAATTCTTCAACTGAGGTATTAAGAATCTTTCTTACTTTTTCCTCTTCTACGTCAATTTCTTCTTCACTACTGATCAATGCTTCATCAAAGTTAATAAATACGGAGAAATGATCCTTCGCAATTTTAGCAGCTTCAGCTAGTGCATTTACAGGAGCTATTGTTCCATCTGTATAAATTTCTAGAATTAACTTATCATAGTCATTTCTATAACCTACACGAGTTGGTTCAATGAAATATTTAACACGAGATACAGGACTGAAGAAAGCGTCGATAGCAATTGTACCAACTTCCTCAATATAATTCTCATTAACTTCAGATGGTACATAACCACGTCCTAAGTCAATTTGAATTTCCATCTCAATATTTGCATCATCCATCATTGTGAAGAGTACAAGATCTTTATTTGTGATCTCTACCTGTCCGCGTTCAAAGTTCGCACCAGTAATTAATCCTGGTCCTTTACATTCAATTAAAAGATTAACGCTTTCACAATCTTCAGGCAATTTAATCTGTAACTTCTTTAATGATGAGATTATATCTGAAATATCTTCTACAACACCTGGAAGTTGATCAAATTCGCTTGAAATTAAGTGAGGTACACCTTCTTCATTGAAGCTAGTGAACTTTACAGCAGTTACTGCATAACCTTGGATTGAAGATAAAAGAACTCTTCTGAGCGTATTTCCAATTGTAGTTCCGAATCCACGTTCAAATGGATATGCAGTAAATTTACCGTAGTTAGCCTCTACCGCATTGTGCTCAAAATTTGTTCCCTTGGGTTTTTTAAAACCCTTCAAGAGGTTTTTGCGTGCCATGGTTACTCCTTAAAGTCTGGAATACAACAAATGATAAATTAAAATCATCTGTCTATTGTTTGGCGTAGGATAGGTCCCTAAGGGACCATCCTCTTATTAATAGCATCCCAAGATTCACTTGAAAATGCCCCATAAAATTAAACTCTACGTGTCTTACGAGGACGACAACCGTTGTGAGGAATAGGAGTTACGTCTTTAATAGAACGTACCTTTAATCCTAATACACCAAGAGCACGGATTGCGCTTTCACGACCAACACCAGGACCCTTTACGAAAACATGTACTTCACGAAGACCATAATCCATAGCCTTCTTTGCAGCTGTTTCACAAGTTGTCTGAGCAGCATATGGAGTTGATTTTTTTGCACCACGGAATCCAAGACCACCAGCAGATGCCCATGAAATGGCATTTCCTTCAAGGTCTGTAAGAGTTACGATAGTGTTATTAAAAGTTGCTTGAATGTAAACATTACCTTCATAAACAGTCTTTTTAGCTTTACGTTTTGCTGTAGCCATTTATCTACTCCTTATTTCTTCTTACCAGCGACGGTCTTTTTCTTACCCTTACGTGTTCTTGCATTAGTTTTAGTCTTCTGCCCACGTACTGGTAAGCCCTTTCTGTGACGAAGGCCGCGATAGCAACCGATGTCCATAAGACGCTTAATGTTTAAGGCTGTTTCTGTACGAAGACGACCTTCAACTTTATAATTTTCATCTATCTCAGTACGAATTATTACTAATTCTTCTGGAGATAGTGTATTCATTCTTACATCAGGATCAATATTTGTTTTTTTACAAATTTCAACCGCTGAGACATTACCGATGCCATATAGATACGTTAATGCGATCTTAACAGCTTTGTTCGGCAAGTCAATACCTGCAATTCTTGCCATGAATGGCCTCCTAAAATATTTCTAGAGAGGTGGCTTTCGCCGAACCTTACTTTTGTCTTTGCTTATGCTTAGGGTTTTCACAAATAATGCGAACAACCCCATTTCTTCTGATTACCTTGCACTTGTCACAAATTGGTTTGACACTTGCTCTGACTTTCATATTAAGCTCCTATTATTTTCTAGCTTTTACTTGGCTAAATATACCATCTTGATGATGCATCTTCATAACACCCTCAACTTGTCTCATGGTATCGAGATCTACTCCTACCATAATGATTAATGAGGTACCACCAAACAACATTGCTACTGATTGTGGGAAATTGAAGAACTTCTGTACTATAGTTGGAATCAATGCGATTGCAGCTAAGAATATTGCTCCAGGAAGAACGATACGGTTTATAACTTTTGTGAGGTAACCCTCAAGTTTTTCTGCCCTGACACCAGGAACTGAACCACCGTTTTCACGAATCTGCTTAGCCATCTCTACAGGATTCATAGTAACCTGAGTATAGAAGAATGCAAAACCGATAATTAACAGGGCATATATTACCATGTAAGGGGCACCCTGTGGACTTAACCAGTTTGAAAACGTTGCTAACCAACTCACCTCGGCTCCTAAACTAGAAGCAATTTGAAGTGGGAAACTTAACAAAGCTGATGCGAAGATTACTGGAATAACACTACTAGGGTTTAGTTTAACAGGGATATATGTGCTTTGTGAGCCATACATCTTTCTGCCAACTACTCTCTTTGCATAGTTTACAGGAATCTTTCTTTCACCGGATTCTTCATATACAACCAAGGCAACAACAATTACGAACATTACTGCAACTACTAAGATTGATATTGGATTGAAAGTTCCATCACTTACACCCTTAAATAGAGTTACAAATGCTGATGGAATTCTTGCTACGATACCAGCGAAGATTAATAAGCTAATACCATTACCAATACCAAACTGAGTAATTTTGTTACCTAGCCATACTAAGAACATGCTACCTGAAGTTACAGCTAACATTGCTATTAAAGTAAACGGCACACGACCCATGGTCATTACACCAGGAATCGAGTTTGCGTAGATTGTGATAACGTAGGACTGAATTAAACAAACAACAATTGTACCATATCTAGTATATTGTTGAATCTTCTTAGCCCCATGAGGGTCTTGAGCTAATTTCCTCAAGCTAGGAACGACTATCATTAATAATTGCAAAATAATTTGCATACTAATGTAAGGCATTACACCTAACATAAATAGCGAGAAATTTGAGAAAGCCCCGCCTGAAAAAAAGTTCAAATATTCAGTAAAACCAAAATTAGATGAACTACTTTGTGATAGGAAATACTGTTGAAGAACTTGAACATTAATGCCAGGAATAGGAATTACTGATCCAACTCTACTAATAAATAAAAGCAGGAAAGTAATTAATATTTTCTTTCTTAACTCTTTAATTCTCATCATGTCCACAAGGGAGTTTGCCATAACGCTTACCTTTTTTTTGTTATCTTATCTCACCACCAGCGGCAACTATTTTTTCAGCTGCTGATGCTGAGACTTTTAAACCTTCAATAATAACTTTTTTTGTGATATCACCATTGGAAAGAACTTTAGCAAGAACTCTATGTCCTTGAACTAAATTAGCTTTCTTAAGAGAATCAATATTTACTATTGCACCATCTTCAAAATTAGCACTAATAGCACTCAAAGAAACAACTTCATATTCTTTCTTAAAAGGACTGTTTGAAAATCCTCTACGTGCTACACGGCGATACAAAGGCATCTGTCCGCCTTCAAAGCCTAAACGAACACCACCACCAGAACGGGAGTTTTGTCCATCATGACCTCTACCACTAGCGCGACCCTTTGAGGAAGCACCACGACCAACGATAGTTTTCTTTGTATTAGCACCATAAGGTGCCTTAATTTGTCCTAAATTCATTGTTACATCTCCTCGACTTTAACAAGGTGATTGATGACAGTTAACATGCCAAGCATATCGGGAGTGCTATCAATAATAACACTGCTACTTCTTTTACCAAGTCCGATTGCTTTAACAGTTCTACGTTGCTTAGGAAGTGATCCTACAACACTGCCAGTTAATGTAACTTTTAATTTCTTTGTAGCCATATTAACCCCACATCTCTTTCAGAGATTTTCCTCTGTTTTTAGCCATAACTCGAGCATCGAATAAATGCTCAAAAGCGTCGAAAGCAGCCTTAACTGTATTTACAGTATTCTTAGAACCTAAAGACTTACCTAAGATATCAGTAATACCTGCAGCGTCACATAGAGATCTAACAGCACCACCAGCGATTACACCAGTACCAGGAACTGCTGGTTTGATGAGCACACTAGCACTCTTGAAATTACCAAGACATTCGTGTGGTATTGTACCATTTTTCATAGGAAGTGTAATCATGCTTTCTTTAGCACGATCTACAGCCTTACGAATTGCATCTGTAACATCATTAGCTTTACCGAAACCGTAACCTACTTTACCCTTTTGGTCACCAACAACAACTAGAGCAGAGAAAGAATATCTTCTACCACCCTTAACTACCTTGGAAACACGATTGAGCTTTATAAGCTTTTCAACGTATCCGTCTTTTCTATCATCTTTTCTTGATCTATCCATAGTGTCCCCCTAGAACTTTACGCCAGTACTACGGGCGCCGTCTGCGATGCTCTTCACAAGACCATGATAAAGGTAACCATTTCTATCGAATACACATGTTGTGATATTCTTTTCGATCATCCTCTTACCAATCACCTCACCAAGCTTAGTGGCATCAGCAACATTATTATTTAAATTAGCTAAATCAGCTTCAACAGTGTTTGCTGAACATAAAGTTACTTCAGCTACATCGTCAATTATTTGAATATACATGTGGTGATTACTACGAAAAACTGTCATCCTCGGTCTGCTGGCAGTACCGGAGATGCTTTTCCTGATATGCATCTTACGCTTTTTTAGCTTTCGAGCTTTATCAATATTTTTGTCCATCTCGTACCTACCGATTACTTGCCGGATTTACCGACTTTACGACGAATAACTTCATCCTCATATTTAACACCTTTGCCTTTATAAGGTTCTGGAGCTCTTAGAGAACGAATTTCAGCAGCTGTTTGACCAACTAACTGTTTATCTATAGCAGAAACAATAACCTTAGTCTGTGTCTCACATACAATAGTTACACCTTCAGGTATAACAAATTCAATGATAGTAGAATAACCAAGGTTTAATATTAGAAGGTTTCCTTTTACTTCAGCTCTATAACCAACACCGTTGATTAATAAAGTCTTTGAATAACCTTTTGTAACGCCTTCAATCATATTTCTCAATAATTGACGGTATAAACCATGAAAACTTTTACTTGCTTTAGATTCGTCTTTGCGAGTTACAACAACTTGTTCTTTTTGAACGTCGAATGCAACTTCTTCACGGAAACCTTGTGTTAATTTGCCCTTAGGGCCTTCAACAGTTAAAACTCCGTCATTTACAGTTACTTTAACCCCAGCAGGAAGTGCTACGGGCATTTTACCAATACGCGACATTACTTACCCACCTTACCAAATTGTACAGATCAGTTCACCACCAATCATTTGTTCTGAGGCCTTTTTACCTGTAATAACGCCGGTTGATGTAGAAACTACTACAACTCCATAACCATTAAATACACGAGGCATGTTACGATAGCCACAATATACACGACGACCAGGTGTTGAAACACGCTTGATGCCATGAAGTACTGGACTCTGATTATCATCATATCTTAAGAAAACACGAATATTTGATACACCATCTTTTGTAACTTTTTTAAAGTTCTTAACGTAGCCTTCATTCTTAAGTATCTTAACAACTTGAAGCTTCATTTTAGATGTGGAAATATCTACTTTCTCGTGCTTTGCCTGACTAGCATTTCTTACCTTAGTCAGCATATCTGCAATTGGATCACTTACAGCCATTTTTATCTCCTACCAACTCGACTTGGTTACGCCAGGAATCTGACCTTCACTAGCCAATTTACGAAAGCAAATTCTACACATATCAAATTTACGCATGTAACCATGAGGTCTTCCGCAAATTCTGCAACGGTTATATTGTCTTGTACTAAACTTAGGTTCTTTTTGAGCCTTAACAATCAATGATTTTTTAGCCATATTTTAATTCCCCTTATTTAGCGAACGGCATGCCCATTAGTTTTAATAAAGCACGTCCTTCTTCGTCTGTTTTAGCAGTAGTAACGATAGCGATATTAAGACCGCTGATGCGCTCTATTTTATCGAAGTCAATTTCTGTGAAAACAATCTGTTCGGTTATACCTAAAGAATAGTTTCCGTGACCATCAAAAGCATGAGTTTTTACACCCTTAAAATCCTTAACACGAGGTAAGGCAATACTAACAAGTCTTTCCAAGAAATACCACATATTATTACTACGAAGAGTAACCATAGCTCCAATTTCTTGACCTTCTCTAAGTTTGAAGTTAGCAATAGATTTTCTAGCTTTTGTCTTAACAACATGTTGACCAGCAATCTGTTCTAATTCTTTTACTGCAGCATCAAGAAGTTTCTTGTTAGAAACAGCTTCGCCTACGCCTACACTTACAGTAATTTTTTCTAGAGTTGGAATTTGCATTACAGAACTGTAGTCAAACTCTTTATGTAGAGCAGGTGCAACTTCTTCAAGATATTTTATCTTAAAGTTTGGTACAAACTTTTCTTCCATTATAGTACTTCTCCAGTTTTCTTTGCAAAACGAACTTTCTTTCCGTCTTCGTCGAACTTGTAGCCAATTTTACTTATCTGACCATTTGCAAAATATGCAAGGTTAGATATGTGAATTGGAGCTTCAATATCAATTATTCCGCCTTGATCCTGTGCGCTACGTTTCTTAACTGTTTTCTTAACTAAGTTCGCGCCTTGGACAATTGCCCTATTGGTAATAGGGTTTACCTTTATAATTTTACCAGTTAGACCTTTGTCTTTACCTGTCAAAATTTTTACGGTATCGTTCTTTTTTAGCTTCATAGCTGTTTTCTCCTACAACACTTCCGGTGCTAATGAAACAATCTTCATATAACCAGTTCTTAGCTCACGAGCTACTGGGCCAAAGATTCTTTTACCGCGAGGGTTATTGTTGGCATCAATAACAACGCATGCGTTATCATCGAACCTGATATAGGTACCGTCAGGTCTTCGGTATTCCTTTTTAGTGCGTACAACAACTGCTTTCAAAACATCACCTTTTTTAATGGCGCCGTTTGGAAGAGCACTTTTGACAGCACATACTACAATATCACCAACACTAGCAACGTATCTATGGCTACCGCCCAGGACTTTAATAACCTGGACGCGCTTAGCACCACTATTGTCAGCAACGTTTAAATAACTTTGCATTTGTACCATGACGTATCTCCTTGTCTAACGAGCACGCTCGACGACTTGAACTAAGCGCCAGCACTTGTCTTTGCTAATATGACGACATTCAACAACACGTACTGTGTCGCCTTCATGTGCATCATTCTTTTCGTCATGTGCCTTTACTTTTTTGGTAACAGTCACATACTTTTTATACAAAGGATGAAGGGTTCTTGTATCGATAGATACTACTATAGTCTTATCCATCTTATCACTAACAACCTTTCCTGTAAAAGTCTTTTTTCTTACTTCCATCTTTTCACGCGCCTCTCTTAGTTTGCGGATGTGCGAATGCCTAATGCATTTTCGTGGATTAGTGTGTTTAATCTAGCGATTTGTCTCTTAACTGTTCTTATTGCAAGAGGGTTTTCAACATGACCAAGAACCCTATCCATACGAATATTTAAATACTTCTTTCGAAGTTCATCACGCTTTGCGATTTTCTCTTCAAGTGTAAGGTCTTTGAATGAATTCTTCATTGTTTACTCCATCTCTCTTCTAGTTACAATTTTTGTCTTAATAGGAAGTTTCTGAGCAGCTAGCTTTAGAGCTTCGCGTGCTAGTGTTTCATCAACACCACCCATTTCAAACATTATTGCACCTTTCTTAACAACAGCTACCCAGCCTTCTGGGTTACCTTTACCTTTACCTTGTCTTGTTTCAGCAGGTTTTTTAGTGTAAGGCATATCAGGAAAAATCCTAATCCATACTTTACCACCACGCTTAACGTGACGAGTCATTGCAATACGGGAAGCTTCTATCTGACGGTTTGTGATCCATTTAGCCTCACAAGCCATCAAACCAATTTCACCGAAGGCAACTTTGTTACCACGGTGAGCTACGCCATCACGTTTGCCTCTTTGCTTTTTTCTATGAATGATTCTTTTTGGACTTAGCATTTATTAACTCCTTGCCTGTTTTGGGGAAGCTTTTTTTACTAGACCGCCAGCATCATTCTTTTTAGAATGCTCATAGATTTCGCCATTGAACACCCATACTTTGATACCGATAGCACCAAATGTAGTATGTGCAGTTGCTACACCGTAATCAATGTCTGAACGTAGTGTATGTAGAGGAACACGTCCTTCCTTCATCCACTCTGAACGAGCAATTTCAGCCCCGCCAAGACGACCTGAACACTTGATTTTCACACCCTGAACACCGCATTGCATTGCTTTTGAAACTGCCATCTTCATAACTCTTCTAAAAGAACCACGAGATGTTAGTTGTTTAGCAACGTTTATTGCGATAATTTGAGCATTACCTTCAGGTTTCTTAATTTCTTTAATCTTGATCTGAACTTTTTTGTTAGAAATCTTTTGAAGTCTAGCACCAAGCTTTTCAACATTTGAGCCCTTAGAACCAATAATGATACCAGGACGACTTGTTGTGATCACGATAGTTACACGCTGAGGCTTACGGATGATTTCAACATCTGCAATATCAGCACCTTGAACTTCTTGACAATCAAGAAGAGTCTTTCTTAATAAAAGATCTTCATGCAATGTATCCGCATATTCTTTTGAATCTACATACCATTTTGATTTCCAAGTTTTATTGACTCCAAGGCGGAGTCCAATAGGATTAACTTTCTGGCCCATTTATTCCCCCAAGTTAGCTTTTTCGTCTACAACGATTGTGATGTGAGACATTCTTTTTAAAAGAATATCACGTCTGCCATGGGATCTTGGCCAAACACGTTTCATACGTGGACCTTCATCTACCATCAACTGTGTAACATAAAGAGAATCTTCATCCAACTTTGTGTTAACGTTCATAGCATTTGCACTAGCACTCTGCAAAACATCCAGGAGAAGTTTAGCACCTTTTTGAGGCATAGCCTCAAGAATTGCTATAGCTTCCACATAAGGTTTTTTCCTAATTAAGTTTGCCACTGGGCGAACTTTAGTTGGAGAAATTTTAAGATATTTTGCTACGGCTCTATAACCTGTTATGTTTTTCATATCTTCCCTTACCTTTTCTTCTTATCAGATGCTGCATGCCCACGGAACATTCTAGTAGGAGCAAACTCACCGAGTTTGTGACCTACTAAGTTTTCTGTTACATAGACTGGAATCCAATTCTTACCGTTATAAACGGAAATTGTAACTCCAACCATTTGAGGGATGATCGTAGAAGCACGTGAATACGTCTTGATCATCTGATTACTACCGCTCTTACTGGATTCTGTAACCCTTTTTAAAAGTCTTTCTTCAATAAAAGGGCCTTTTTTGATTGACCTTGCCACTTTCTACTCCTACTTACTTCGTTTCTTAACGATGAACTTAGTTGAAGGTTTCTTCTTAGAACGTGTCTTGCCACCCTTAGTTGGTTTACCCCAAGGAGTAACTGGCTGACGACCACCGTTTGTTCGACCTTCACCACCACCATGTGGGTGATCAACTGGATTCATAACAACACCACGTACTTTCGGACGTCTACCTAAGTGTCTACTTTTACCAGCTTTACCTAAGTTAATATTCATATGATCTTCGTTACCTAGCTGACCTAATGTTGCATAACATTCGGAAAAGATAAGTCTCATTTCACCTGAAGGTAGCTTAACAGTTACATAGTCACCATTTTTGGCAACAATACTTGCTCCCAAACCAGCACTACGAACTAACTGACCACCACGACCAAGTGTTAATTCAATATTGAATACTTTAACACCTAAAGGAATATTCTTCATAGGAAGAGCATTACCATTTGTTAAAGGAGCATCTGGACCACTGATTACAGTAGTTCCAACTTGCATACCTTTTGGTGCTAACATGTAACGTTTTTCACCATCAGCATAAAATACCAATGCAATGTTTGCGCTACGGTTTGGATCGTATTCAATAGTTTTAACTATTCCTGGAATACCAATTTTATTACGTTTAAAATCGATTACACGATAAGAACGCTTATGTCCACCACCTCTACGACGTATACTAATTCTACCACCTGCACCACGACCAGCATGTTTGTTTAAACCTGATGTTAGTGATTTTTGTGGCTTGTTAGTTGTCAAATCATCAAAAACTAAAGTAGTTTTTTGACGAAGTGCTGGAGTGTTTGGTTTATAAGATTTTAATGCCATTTTTCCAATTTCTCCTTAAACGCCTTCGATAGCTTGGATTTGATCACCCTTAGCTAAAGATACGATAGCCTTTTTCCAGTTACCAGTAGTACCTTTTATAGCACCACCTTTTCCTCTAGAATACTTAGGCTTTCCTTTTACTATCATTAAATTACATCTTTCAACTGTAACATCAAATAGTTCTGCAACAGCAGAAGCTACATCATGCTTGTTAGCTCTAGAGCTAACTTTAAAAGTGTATTTCTTGCTTTCCCCGTCACGAGCGGAATTTGACTTCTCACTCAAGATAGGTGCAATTATTACTTCATCTGCTCTCATCTCTGGGTCCCCTTATTTGTCGCCGTAGAAGCTATTCAAGTTTAAAGCGGCAGTTTCCAAGACAATGATTTTTCTAGCATAAAGAAGTTCTTTAGCAGATAGTCTATTATAGGAAAGTACATGCAAGTAAGGAATGTTCTTTGCAGCACGACGCATTAATACATCGTCATCCTTGAGAATAATTGTTGTTCTATTCTCTTCCAACTTGAAGTTCTTCAAGATTTCAGCTAGGTCTTTGGTTTTGCCGTTTTCACTTGTGAAATCTTCAACAACTACCAGACGTTCATCTTTAACGCCTAAAGAAAGAAGACTTCTCATTGCAAGACGCTTCTGCTTCTTTGGTATTGAATAACTATAGTCACGAGGTCTAGGTCCGAAAATCGTACCACCACCTACATGTACAGGAGATTTTTTATCACCAAAACGTGCATTACCAGTTCCCTTCTGCTTGAAAGGCTTAGCATTGCTGTAATTGACCTCAGCACGGGTCTTGGTGCTTGCTGTACCAACACGGCGATTAGCAAGCTCATTGTTTACGGCATAATATATGCTACCATCACTAACTTCACAGCCAAATACTTTTTCATTTAGCTCTACAGTTCTGATTTCGCTACCGTTAGTAGAAAAGACTTTAAATTCCATTATCTCGCACCTACTTCTTTGTCGCTTTTTTAACGATGACAACGCTTTGAGATGGACCAGGAATAGCACCCTTAACCATTAATACTTGCATGTCTGCGTCAACACGAACTACTTTCAAATTTTGTGATGTAGATTGAACTCCACCCATTCGGCCAGCCATGTGGCGTCCTTTGAAAACACGTGATGCATCAGCTGCCATAGCAGTACCACCGATGTCTCTGTGGAACTTTGAACCGTGAGTTGCACGTCCACCCTTAAAGCCGTGGCGTTTCATACCACCAGCGAATCCTTTACCCTTTGAGGTACCTGTTACATCTACGAATAATGCGTCGTTGAATACATCAACTCCGAGTTCGTCACCCACTGTAACTTCCTTATCATAATCCCGGATTTCAACAAGATTTCGCTTTGGAGCGCAATCTTTGAATTGTCCCGCATAAGGTTTGGTAATGGTGCTTTTTTTCTTGTCAACAGAACCTAAAACAACAGCTGAATAGCCATTCTTTTCTTCTGTTCGTTGACCAATTACAACATTGCCCTCAAACTTTATTACTGTCACAGGAGTTAATCTGCCTTGCGCATCAAAAACCTGTGTCATTCCTATTTTTTTGCCGATAAGCCCTAACATTTCTTACCTCACCTCTTTACTGTTTAATCTCTACGTCAACACCAGCAGGGAGCTCAAGTTTCATGAGCGCATCCATTACCTTTGAAGTAGGATCTAAAATGTCAATAAGACGCTTGTGTGTTCTCATTTCAAACTGCTCGCGGGCTGTTTTATTAACATGGGGCGATTTCAAGACAGTGTACTTATTGATACGAGTTGGTAGTGGTACCGGTCCTGATACTGTAGCGCCGGCTTTAACAACTGTCTGAACGATTGCGTTTGAACTTTGTTCTACGAGTTCAACATCAAAACCTCTCAACCTAACTCGAATTCTTTCTTTAGCCATTATTCCTCCAAAAAACGGGCCTTGTCAGTAATTATTTCTACCGACAAGACATTCGCTCATAGAATTATTCGATGATTTCAGTTACCTGGCCAGAAGCAACGGTTCTACCACCTTCGCGCATTGCGAAGCGAAGACCTTTGTCCATAGCAACAGGGTGAATCAATTCAACTGTGAACGTTGTATTATCACCAGGAAGAACCATCTGCTTATCAGCAGGAAGCTCTACAGCACCGGTAATATCAGTTGTACGGAAGTAAAACTGAGGACGGTATCCTGTGAAGAATGGTTTGTGACGACCACCTTCTTCCTTGCTTAATACATAAACTGTACCAACAAACTTCTTGTGAGGAGTAACTGTCTTTGGAGCAGCTAATACCTGTCCACGAACAACTTCTTTTTTATCCACACCACGAAGTAGAGCACCGATGTTATCACCAGCTTGTCCATCGTCTAGAAGTTTATTAAACATTTCTACACCAGTTACAACAGATTCTCTAGTATCTCTGATACCAACAATTTGTACAGGATCATTAACATGGATAACACCACGTTCGATACGGCCTGTTACAACAGTACCACGACCTGAAATTGAGAAAATGTCTTCAATTGGCATTAAGAAAGGTTTATCAACATCTCTCTCGGGAAGAGGAACATAAGAATCCATTGCATCCAATAAATCTTCGATGCATTTTGATTTTTCAGGATCATCAGGATTGTTAAGAGCTTCAAAAGCTGAACCACAGATTACAGGACAGTTTTCACCATCATAACCGTTGTCAGTTAATAATTCTCTCATTTCTTCTTCTACCAATTCAATTAAATCTGGATCATCTACTTGGTCAGTTTTGTTAACAAAAACGATAATTGATGGAACGCCAACCTGACGAGCCAACAAGATATGTTCTTTTGTTTGTGCCATAGCACCATCTGTAGCAGCAACAACGATGATAGCACCATCCATTTGTGCAGCACCAGTGATCATATTTTTGATATAATCGGCGTGTCCAGGACAGTCAACGTGTGCATAGTGTCTATTAGTAGATTGATATTCAACGTGACGTGTGTTGATTGTGATACCGCGTTCTTGTTCTTCTGGTGCATTATCAATAGCATCATATGCTAATGCCTTATCACCAAATTTATTAGCACAATAAAGTGTAATTGCTGCGGTTAGAGTTGTTTTACCATGATCAACGTGACCAATAGTTCCAACATTAACATGAGGCTTAGTTCTATTAAACTTTTCTTTAGCCATCTCTATTCCTCCTTGTACCGAAACATAGCCGGTTACAAAAAAAATTAATATGTGCCCATAAAGGCAATATACCTTTATATCTTCATTGAGACAAACTAAATTATAGCCATACCGTGAAAGAGGAATCCAGAGGTCGAAAAGCCTCAGTGGGCCAGCCGACATAGCATAAGTTTTAAAAAAACCTATATTCTGGAACCATCAATCGACTGTAAGGGTCAATTTGTTTGGCTCGCTATCACTATGAAGGACTCAAGTCACTCCTTAGTGAACCTAGATTAATATATATAAATCATAATTTAATGTCAACCCACTAATTACTTATCAGAAAAAGATAAGAGGAACCTATAGGAAATATGTAATTTTGAAAATAGCATCATCATTGTTTAAAGGCTTTAAAGACTCAAACCTTTAAGAATTATCCTAAATTTAAAGAATAATTTTTATCTTATTTATCTAAAAAAAAATCAAAATTAATTACCTTATAGTTTTCTTTCTCGAAGAAATTTAAAAAAACAAATAAATAATTCTTTTAGGGGATGATTGTTATGGTGATTAATTTATCCAAGTAAACACGACCAATGTGCAAAAAAACTTCCAAACACATCTGCTTATAAATAAAACTTCGACTTTGAAAAAGAAGTAGGACAGTTAAATTAAGATAGTTACACCAAGAAGAAATAATTCCGAATTGATTAAATAAATTTAATTGATAATACATTTTAAATAACAATTGAAGAAAGTGCAAAAAAAATCAGGCAACCAATAAAGATTGTCTGATTTTTTTATTAATGTACGCAATCTACCATCTAAAATGAGAGAAAGCTTTGTTTGCATCTGCCATTCTGTGTGTATCTTCTTTCTTTTTGAAAGCAGAACCAGTGTTAGCATAAGCGTCTAGTATTTCATTACCAAGCTTTTCACTCATTGAGTGACCATTACGTTTTCTAGCAGCAGCGATAACCCATCTCATTGATAGAGCTTCACTACGATTGGCGTTAACTTCAGTTGGAACCTGATAAGTTGAACCACCAACACGTCGACTTTTTACTTCGACTGCAGGTCTTACATTTTCTAGTGCTTTTAAGAATACTGTAAGAGCATCTTCACCAGATTTTGTTGCTACAGTTTCTAACGCTGTATAAACTATTTTTGTACTTACTGATTTTTTGCCATCACTCATCATATGACGAATAAATTTTTCAACGGTAACATTACCAAATCTTGCATCAGGCAAAATATCACGCTTTACAGCGGCTTTTCTTCTTGACATTTTATTTTCTCCTTATGCTTTTGGCTTCTTAGCACCATACTTAGAACGACTTCTCTTACGATCAGTTACGCCTAATGTATCTTTAGCACCACGAACTATGTGATAACGTACGCCAGGTAAATCCTTAACACGTCCACCACGAAGTAAAACTACTGAGTGTTCCTGTAGGTTATGACCAATACCAGGAATATAAGCGGTTACTTCAATACCGTTTGACAAACGAACACGAGCTACCTTTCTTAAAGCGGAGTTAGGTTTCTTAGGAGTTACTGTCATAACTCTTGTACAAACACCACGCTTTTGAGGGCAACTTTCTAGAGCAGGAGACTTAGTTTTGTTAACTTGAGAACTTCTACCTTTTCTAATTAGCTGATTAATAGTAGGCATCTTTTGGATACACTCCCTTAATTATATTATGACCCACTTTTATTCTCACATAAAAGGGATCTATACATTTATTACTAAACGTATTTCCATGAAAAATACAGCCAGCATGAAAGCAACTAAGCCTTTTACAAATAAATCACATAAGAGTTGCTATGCCAACAGGCATAACAATTTCTTACTGATATTATCTAGCTTTGGTTGAATCAACCATATTTCTCGAATTACCATCTTCAATACCCATCTCATTAGCCATCGCCTCTCGACGTTTTGCTACCTGCTGCTCTTCAGCAGCCGAAGAGTTCTCTAAAAGAGCCTCATCCGCAAGATGAACATTTCTATATTTCTTCATACCTGTACCGGCAGGAATTAAATGTCCAATAATAACATTCTCTTTCAAGCCACGTAACTCATCCTTTTTACCTGCTATTGCACTTTCTGTCAAGACCTTTGTGGTCTCCTGGAAAGAAGCTGCAGAAATAAATGAGTCGATTGCTAGAGCTGCACGAGTGATACCTAATAGTAGAGGCCTAGCAATAGCTGGTTGTCCACCTTCAGTTTCAACTCTGTAGTTTTCTGCTCTGAAAGCATATTTATCAACTTGTTGGCCATGTACATAACTTGTATCACCAGCACTAATAATTTCTGCTTTTCTTAACATCTGTCTAACAATAATACCAAGGTGCTTATCATTGATATCTACGCCCTGCATCCTATAAACTTCTTGAACTTCATTTACTAAGAATGATTGTAGCTCATTTTCACCAAGAATTTCAAGAATATCATGTGGGCTAATTGATCCATCACACAATGGTTCACCAGCTTCAACTGTATCGCCATCTCTTACTAGCATATGCTTTGTAAGTGGTACCAAATGTTTGTAGCTATGACCATAGCTATCATTAACTCTAACGATTCTCTTACCCTTAGAAACACTCTTCTCTACCTTGCCAGTCTTTTCATCCTTAGCAGTACCAACCATTTCAACAACACCTGATACTTGGGCAAGAACAGCAATATTCTTTGGTCTACGAGCTTCAAATAACTCACCAACACGAGGAAGACCACCAGTAATATCGGCTGTTTTTGTTCCACTCTTTAGAAGTTTAGCAATACTTTGTCCAGTACTTACCTTTTCGTTATCATCACATAATAGATATGTAGCACCAGGAAGTTGATAAGTTGCAAGTTCTTCACCCTTACCATCTTTCTGCTTTGTAATTACAATTGTTGGCTGTAAAGTTTCAAGTGCATGCTCTGTAATCTTTCTTTCAACGTTACCTGTTTCAAGGTTTTTCTCTTCGATCAATGTAGAACCAGTCTTGATATCTCTATAGTTAACATAACCTGTAGCTTCACTTATAAATGGTTCACTGAATGGGTCAAAACTTGCTATTGGAGTGCCAGTTTCAATTAACTGACCAATTTCAATACCTTTTTCAAGTTCACTACCAATTCTGATTACTGCTTTTTCAGTTTTGTTTACAATAACTACTTTATCTTTCATTACTCTAACAGTACCATTATATGCTGAAACAACTTCTTGTCCGTTTTTAACGTACAAAGGCATTCCTTTAGCAATGACACCCTTATCTTTTACCAAGAGCTTTTCATATTCACCAGTTTTGATTTCATTAACTATTAAGTCATAGCTCAAGAAACCTTTTCGAGAGAATACGGTAACACCATCAGTAGTTCTAACAACTCTCTTACCAATCATATCAGTAATGATAATTGGAGACTTGAATGATAATGAATTATTTTCACTTGATGTAGAAGCTGTACCACCAACGTGGAATGTTCTCATTGTTAACTGTGTACCAGGCTGACCAATAGATTGAGCAGCAATTGTACCAACAGCTTCACCAATTTGAACAGGTGAGTTTGTAGCTAGGTTACGTCCGTAACACTTTCTACATATACCATGTTTTGCTTCACAGGTTAGAACAGTTCGTAAGAACACTCTCTCTATTCCTGCTTCATCAATTAATTTTGAATTTGTTTCGTTAATTTCTTCATTTGCTGGAGCAAGTACTTCACCTGTAAATGGGTGAAGAACGTCTTCAACTGGACAACGACCAACAAGACGATCACTAAGAGATTCGATGATATCATCACCGTCTTTAATAGCAGATCTCCAAATACCGTTGATTGTATGACAATCATCTTCGTTAATAACAACATCTTGTGATATATCAACTAGACGACGAGTCAAATAACCAGCTTCAGCAGTTTTAAGAGCTGTATCGGATAAACCTTTACGAGCACCATTTGTTGAAATAAAGAACTCAATAATTGAAAGACCTTCTTTAAAGTTTGACTTAATTGGAAATTCAATAACATCACCGGTAGGTTTTGCCATCAATCCACGCATACCACCAAGCTGTCTGATCTGAGTCTTACTACCACGGGCACCAGAGTCAGCCATTAAGTACAAGGAGTTGAATCCATGTTGATCTTTCTTTAACTCACTCATTAGCTCATCAGCTAACTTATCGTTAGCATCAGTCCATACCTCAATAACACGGTTATAACGTTCATTCTGAGTAATACTACCACTATCATATTGAGCTTTAATCTCAGCATGCTTAGCATTTGCCTCAGCCATGATTCCGGCCTTACCATCAGGGATAATCATATCAGATAAACCAATTGTAGCACCAAAGAGTGTAGCAAATTTAAATCCGATGTCTTTAATAGCATCTAAGAGTTTTACTGCAACAGAGTTCTTTCGCTCTTTAATTGTAAGTCCAATAAGTTTCTTAAGTTCTTTATCACCCAAACAAGCGTTTTGGAAAGGTATACCTTCTGGAAGAACAGAGTTGAATATTACTCTACCAGGGGTAGTTATCATCCTCTCCCCATTCGGAAGTTTATATCTTATCAATGCATTATAGGATAAGGAACCACTATCAATAGATAATTCTAATTCCGAAATATTATCATAGAAGTGATTTTCACCCTTAGCACCAGGCATTTCTCTAGTTAAATAGTTAACACCAAGAACCATATCCTGAGATGGGAAAGCGATAGGCTTACCATTTGCAGGATCCAGTAGGTTTGTAGCACTAAGCATCAATGTCCAACATTCTATTTGGGCAGCTGAAGTTAGTGGAATATGAATAGCCATCTGATCACCATCAAAGTCAGCATTAAATGCATGACATACAAGAGGGTGCAACTTAATAGCCTTACCATCAACCAATACAGGCTCGAAAGCTTGAATACCAAGTCTATGCAGAGTTGGAGCACGGTTCAACATAACAGGATGTTCTCGTACAACGTCATCTAAGATTGACCATACTTCATCTGTTTCTTGTTCTACCAAGCTCTTTGCTTTTTTAATATTATATACAACACCTTTTTGTACAAGTTTCTTCATGATGAAAGGCTTGAATAATTCAAGAGCCATCTTTGAAGGAACACCACACTGATGCATACGTAGTTCAGGACCAACAACAATAACCGAACGACCACTATAGTCAACACGTTTACCAAGAAGGTTCTGTCTGAATCTACCATTTTTACCCTTAAGCATATCAGAAAGAGATTTAAGAGCTCTATTATTTGCACCTCTAACAACTCTTTTTCTTTTAGAGTTATCGAATAGAGCATCAACAGCTTCTTGTAACATTCTCTTTTCATTTCTAACAATAATATCAGGAGCATGTAATTGTATAAGTCTAGATAAACGGTTATTACGGTTGATCAAACGACGATAAAGGTCATTCAAATCGGAAGTCGCAAAACGACCACCATCCAACTGTACCATCGGACGCAAATCCGGTGGAATTACAGGGATAATAGTAAGAATCATCCATTCTGGTTTATTTACAGAGTTTCTGAAGCTTTCACAAACTTCAATTCTTTTATATAGGTGCTTATCTGTCTTGCCCTCTTTAGCTCTCATTTCCTCACGAAGTTCATAAGATAACTTCTCAAGATCAATGTTAATTAAAAGTTCACGAATAGCTTCTGCGCCCATTCCGGCTTTAAAGCCTTCACCATATTGTTCTTGTGCTTCGTAGAATTCTTCTTCACTTAAAATTTGTTTCTCTTTAAGTTCAGTATCTCCAGCGCTAATAACAATATATTTCTCATAGTACAATACACTTTGAAGAGAAGAGCGTGAAATATCTAGTAATAAACTCATTCTTGATGGAACTGAGCGATAATACCAAATATGGGAAACAGGAGACGCCAATGTAATGTGGCCCATTCTTTCACGACGAACCTTTACATTGGTTACTTCAACACCACAGCGATCACAAACAACACCCTTATAACGGATGGATTTGAATTTACCACAGTAACATTCCCATTCCTTAGTTGTACCAAAGATTTTTTCACAGAACAATCCGTCTCTTTCAGGACGTAATGTACGGTAGTTGATAGTCTCAGGTTTCTTAACTTCACCATAAGACCACGCTTTAATTTGTTCAGGTGAGGCTAATTTTATAGTTATACTATCGAAGTCTTGAATTTCTTTCATATCCGTTTTACTCCTGCTTAGTTAAGAGGTTGCTTCTCTTTCTTAGCTATTAATTCTTCATCCCTTTCGGTTAGAGGAACTTGTCTACCTTTATTGTCGTAGACGGACATATCCAATGCAAGACCACGTATCTCTTGTACAAGTACGTTGAATGCTTCAGGCATACCAGCAGCTGTTGAAGGTTCACCCTTAACAATGCTTTCATAAATCTTTACACGACCTATCATATCATCACTCTTGATGGTTAACATTTCCTGTAGAGTATTGGCTGCACCATAAGCTTCAAGTGCCCACACTTCCATTTCTCCAAGTCTCTGACCACCAAATTGTGCTTTACCACCCAATGGTTGTTGTGTAACAAGAGAATAAGGACCAGTAGCACGTGCATGCATCTTATCATCAACAAGGTGATGGAGTTTCAAGTAGTATATATAACCACAGAATACTGGGTTAACAAAAGGAACACCTGTTCTACCATCATACAATGTCTGCTTGCTGTTTCTAGGTAATCCTGCTTCTTCCATCTTATCTTCAATTTGATCCATTGAAGCACTCTGGAAAACAGGTGATGAATACCATTCATCAAGTGCAACTGCAGCCCAACCAAGTTGTGTTTCCATTAACTGACCAATGTTCATACGAGATGGAACACCAAGTGGGTTAAGACAAACATCTAATGCTGTACCGTCATCCATGTAAGGCATATCTTCTTCAGGAAGGATTCTTGAAACAACACCCTTATTACCGTGACGACCAGCCATCTTATCACCTTGACGTAGCTTTCTTTTTGTTGCAACAAGAACCTTTACAGATTCCTCTACACCAGCAGGAAGTTCGTCGCCGTTCTCTTTTGTAAGACGTTGAACATCAATAACAGTACCCGATGTACCATGAGGTACTTTAAGGGATGAATCTCTTACTTCTTTTGCTTTCTCACCAAAGATTGAGTTAAGAAGTTTGAATTCAGGTGTTGTATCACCTTCGCTTTTAGGTGTTACCTTACCAACAAGAATTGCTCCAGGTTTTACAAATGTACCAATTCTTACGACACCATCTTCATCAAGTTGTTCCAGCATTTTTTCACTGGTATTAGGGATATCATCGGTTAACTTTTCAGGTCCCAATTTTGTTTCTCTAACATCAATTGAATACTCTTTAATATGTATCGATGTAAAGATATCTTCCCTAACTACTTTTTCACTGATTAAAACAGCATCTTCATAGTTGTAACCATTCCAAGGAACGAATCCTACAAGAATATTACGACCTAAAGCTAATTGACCTTGTTGAGTTGCAGGACCGTCAGCTAAAACCTCACCGGCTTCTACTCTCTGTCCTATTTCAACGATAGGTTTTTGGTTCAAACAAGTATCTTGGTTGGTTCTTGAAAACTTTGACATATCATAGCTATCAACAACACCATCAATTTCTACTTCATCTGGTTTGATTATAATGTGTGCTGATGAAACATATTCAATAACACCCGCTCTTCTAGCTTTAACCAATACACCAGAATCGTAAGCAGTCTTTCCTTCCATACCAGTACCAACACGAGGAGTTTCAGGGAATACTAGAGGTACAGCCTGTCTCTGCATATTTGATCCCATAAGAGCACGGTTGGCATCATCGTGTTCAAGGAAAGGAATTAATGAAGCCGCAACAGATATAACCTGCTTTGGACTAACATCCATGAATGAAATTTCCTTAGCAGGTCGAGTACCATAATCGCCACTCTTTCTTACAGGAATTTCTTTTTCTTGGAAGTTACCATCTTTATCTATTTTTGCAGATGCCTGAGCAATGAAGTATTTTTCTTCATCGTTTGCATCTAAGAATTTATAATCTTTCTGTGAGACACCATCGATAACCTTTCTGTAAGGTGTTTCCAAGAAACCATACTTATTAATTCTAGTATAGTTAGCTAGGGAAAGGATTAGACCAATATTCGGACCTTCAGGAGTTTCGATAGGACACATTCTACCATAATGGGTATAGTGTACATCACGAACCTGGAAACCAGCTCTATCTCTTGATAAACCACCTGGGCCTAAAGCTGTAAGTCTTCTTTTATGAGTTAATTCTGCAAGAGGATTAACTTGGTCCATAAATTGTGAAAGCTGAGAAGATCCGAAGAATTCTTTGAGTGCAGCGATTATAGGCTTAATTGAAATTAAGTCTGAAGGCTTTGAACTTTCTGAATCTAGGTTCATTCTATCTTTTGCAATTCTTTCCATACGTGAGAATGAGCTTTTTAGTGAATTTTCAAGTAATTCACCAACACATCTAACACGTCTGTTACCTAAGTTATCAATATCATCAATGTGGTAAATAGAATCGTTTTGCTTGCTATATACCTTAATTAAATAATCCATTGTATGCATGATATCTGAATTTCTAAGAACTGTGCAGGAAGTATCTTCCTCACCATTCTCGTCTAATTTTGCACCAAATTTCTTATTAAATTTATAACGACCAACTTCACCTAAATCGTAGCGACGTTCATTCATGAACATGCCAGGTAGGTCTTTTTCAGCTCTTTCAATCGCAATCATCTCACCAGGTTGTAAAATCTGGTAAATGTGTGAAAGTACAGCTTCTTTTGTTGGTTCATCAAATTCGTCAAGTGTTAGATTAGAAGAAGCTTCAATTTCAAGACAATTTAAAATTGCTTGGTGCTGTAGTGTATCTTCTGATTCTAAGTCAACTAATTCAAGTTTTTTAAAACCTTTAGAAATTAATTCATCAATTTCATGTGGGTGCAATTCAGAACCAGCCTTCAAGTAAATCCTCTTTACCTTTTGGCCTTCATCGTTCATTTCATTAACCCATATATCTGTTGCTAAGTAACGTGCATCAATTGCATCTTTAACCTCTTGGTTTTTACTTAAAGCAACAATTTCAGTTTTATAGAAACTTTTAATGATCTTTTCACGTGAATCAACACCTAAGGCTCTTAGGAACAAAGTACCTAAAATCTTTTTCTTTCTGTCAATTTTTGTGTAAATAGCTTTTTTCTTTTCATCAATTTCAAATTCCAACCATGATCCACGGTAAGGGATAATTCTTGATGAATATACTTCTTTTTCATAAGAGAAAATAACACCTGGAGAACGGTGAATCTGTGAAACTACAACTCTTTCAGCGCCATTAACAATAAATGTGCCTCTTTCTGTCATAATTGGAAGATCACCAAAGAAAATTTCCTTTTCCCTGATTTCCCCATCTGGAAGTTCTAAACTAATGGTAGCAAAAACAGGAACACAATATGTTCGACCTTTTTT